>Ga0209373_10001220_pt1 | contig 31831 bp, 30 predicted proteins | sample Higcelweek5metaG_FD_187173 | JGI IMG/M metagenome (GOLD analysis project Ga0209373, IMG submission 187173) | Freshwater pond sediment microbial communities from the University of Edinburgh, under environmental carbon perturbations - High... | ecosystem: Environmental > Aquatic > Freshwater >... | reverse complement strand
ACATGATTATACAACCATGATAAAAGGTGACGGATGAAATTTACATTGTTTATAGTGGCAATTCTTTTTTTCTGCAATTGCGCAGAATATCAGAAATCACAAAACATAATGATGGTGAAAAATAAGAAAGGATATAATACGATGCACATAGATATCTTTCCTGAAATAATTGATGACGGATGTACTGAGGCAGTATCTCTTAACGGTACGAACAGGTTTGCATGTACGAGAGGTTCAATTTTCTCATTTGGAACATTGACAGATGATGTAAAACTGCAATTTGAAACTATTAAAGACCATTTTGCTTATGAAGGTGTCGGAGATCTTGGTGCTGATCCTGATGGTAAAATGTTATGGGGTAAGGATGGAGATAAAGGTCTCTGGATGATTGATCCAGAAACAAAACAGACAATCGATACCATTCCGTTTGGATCTGAACTATATGGAAGTGGTGAATATATCTGGAGAATCAGGTCAACATCACTGCCTGGAAAAATCTATTATTTCAGGTATCGTGGGGCAAGTAATGTTGAAGAAAGTCACAGGTATGGACTTTTCGATTTTGAAAAACGGAAAGAAATCTTCATTCCAGAAATTCCTTTGATAGATCCTCCAGTTTTAACCTGCTGGCCGCTTGCGAAATCGGAATATCTTATAAGTTCGTTTGTTGTTATTGATAAGGATGAAAATCCAATCGCCAGATGGTATATCGCAGACTTATCATTAAATGGATTTGTAAACTGGCGCACTAACAAATTGACTGATTCATTAACTGCGCATGATTTCTGCGCTGAAGATTATGCTCATCATAATTGTGTTAATATTCAACAGAGAATTATTATTGGTCATTACCATATTGGTAAGAAAGATTTTGATGGAGTAGTCAAGTGGAATGATAAATTTGATGATGTATTGGTTTCACCATTAATTATGCAATGTCCATCCCAATACAGTTTCAGTCAAAGAGGCTGGCTTTTTTCCCCTGATGGAAATTGGCTTGCCGGAGTTGCCAGAGAACGTAATTTTGAGACAAATACAAAAGAGAAACCGCAGCTTGTTTTCTATCACATAGATTCCAAGTACCCGCTTGGAATATCTCCACCTGTTTTCGCACCAGGCGGCGATACAAAAAATGGCTGTTTTGTCAATCACTCGAAACTCGGCATGGTATATCTTGATTTCGGAACTGGATACAATCTGACAATGCTTTACAAGATGAATGATCTGCTGCCGATAATTGCCGAGAAACTCAAGGCACTGGTGAAATAGTTGTTAAGCAGAGACTGTTGACAAAAAACTTTTATGACAAACATTATTTTATGCCATGAATAAATTCAAATTGAACACATTGTTAAAACCGCAAATCACCAAAATTGGATCTCTCAATGAACACTAAGTTTACCGCACAAACTGACAAATCAAACAAGTTTACAGTTGACTCAGCCATACTTTACGCAGAGTGGCTCTGCAATGCTGCCGTTGCAAATAATGATGCGCCTGTTAAAGTAAAAACAGCTCTTGTAGGCAATGGCGCCCCGATTGAACTGAAAGGAAAAAGTTCAAAAGGGAAAGCACCGGGCAATATCAGGGGAAATGTTTACAATAACACATTTACAGGTTTCCTGCCGATTCCTGACAAGGTAGATCCTGAGGCCTATGTCTGGTTTGAAGTAAAGCTGCCAAAACACGGGCTCAAAGATGAATCAAACAAAATACCTGCTAATCCTGTTATTTATCTTAGAAAAATGGAATGGGATCGCAAGGTTGTAAAGCGTAATGATACTGTCAAGTTGACAATTGAATTTGAATCGGGCGTAACTGATGAAACTGATGCAACAGTTTCAATTCTTGAGTATGACCGCGATGGCAACCATGATCCGGTAACAAGTTTTATGAAAACTGTCAAAAATCAGAAGATAGAGATAGAATGGGCTTATGAATATCAGGAAGATGCTGATGAAATACCGACAGATGCAGAGCTTAAGAAATATGGCCGTGAATACAATCCGCCTGAGTATTTCTTTACTGTACTTGTCAATGGAGTACTGATAGGCAGGGAGCAGGAGAGCGGGCTGCTTGAGTTTGAGGATGAGCTGCATCTGCAATTTTTTGATGAAGACGGCAAACCGTATAATAACCACACAATTGAAGTTTACCTGCCGGATGGACAGATAAAAGAGTTTACAACAGATTCAAACGGCCACATTGACACACGGGAGCTTCCGCCGGGTCCTGCATATTTTCTTAACAAAGCAGAGGAAAAATAATTACTGCAGGAGTAGAAACCTGGAAATGATCTTTCTGATTTACCAATATCAATTCAATATTAACAACACCACTTTATCTGCCAGGCATTAATCAATTCCACACAATCAGATTTGCATTACTAATGGATACTTTATATATTAATAATGTTAGTATTTAAAGTGTGATAAAAATGTTTTTTTCGGAGGTTTTTAGAAGTATCCTGCAGACTATAATTTAGACAATAATTGTCGAAATATGATATTATGTTTTAATGTAAGCATATACTCTCATAGTTACGGAGGTTACATGTTAAAGTACCAGGCCGGATCAATTCGCAATATTTGTCTGCTCTCTCATGGAGGAGTAGGCAAAACATCCCTTCTTGAAGCTCTCAGTTTTACCGCCAGATCAACTTCCAGATTAGGCAAAGTTGCCGCCGGAAGCAGTTCGTTTGACAGTCGGGCTGATGAAAAAACCCACAAAATGACTATCTCCACGCATCTTGGGTTCTGCGAGTGGAATGATAAGAAGATTAATATTGTTGATACTCCGGGATTTCTTGATTTTCTGGGTGAAGCCAGAGCTGCGCTGAAAGTCGTCGAATCTGCAGTGGTTTTAGTTGACGCTGTAGGTGGAATCCAGGTTGGTACTGAGCTTGTATCAAAATTCGTTGATGATGCTAAATTGCCGCGATTATTTTATGTCAATGGACTTGATAAAGAGAATGCCGATTTTGAAAATGTGCTGAAACTTCTCAAGGATAGTTTTGGCGCAGGTATTGCACCGCTTATTATTCCTATTGGATCCGGAAGCAGCTTTAAAGGGATTATTGATCTTGTAAAAAAAGAAGCATGGGAATACACAAAAGATGGTTCCGGTATTGGAACGAAAGTAGCCATTCCCGCAGCATCAGAAAAGACAGTATCAGTTCTGCGGCAGGCGCTTATGGAATCTGTTGCTGAAACAGATGAGAACCTTATGAATATCTATTTTGAGAACGGTGTCCTTACTGATGAGCAGCTGTTGAAAGGGTTGTCAATAGGATTTTCATCGGGTGCTCTGGCTCCGGTTGTTGCAGGCAGTGCACTTTACAATATGGGTACTGATAAATTTCTTGATATTATCGCGGCTCTCTGTCCATGTGCTCTTAGTCGTAAAGAAATTGGAGTTCAGCTTGAGGATAAAACTGAAAAAAATATTCCTTGTACTGAAAATGGACCGTCACTTGCATTTGTATTTAAAACACTTTCTGAAGAACATCTTGGTGAGATAAATCTTGTCAGAGTATTTGCCGGAAAACTTGTGACCGGTTCAGACATATCCAATGTAACAAAAAACACTTCTGAACGTGTTGGAAATATGTATTTCATGAAAGGTAAAGACAAGGTTGATACAACAGAATTGTCAGCCGGTGATATCGGCGGACTGCTGAAGCTTAAGGATACACACACATATGACACAATTGCAGATAAATCTGTCAAATATTTCGCTGCACCTCCGAAACGGATTGATCCGCTTGTCAGAATAGCAATAGCACCAAAAGTAAAGGGCGACGAAGATAAAATTGTCGTTGGACTTAACAAACTGCATGAAGAAGATGTAAGTTTTACATACAGGTTTCATTCAGATATTCATCAGTCAATACTTTCCGCCATGGGTGATGTTCAGCTGGAAATAATTCTTGAGAACCTCAAAAACAGATTCAAGGTTGAGGTAGAGAGGGCGCAGCCGAAAATTTCATATCGTGAAACAATCACAAAGCCGGTAAAATATGTTGAGTATACACATAAGAAACAGAGCGGCGGGGCAGGTCAGTATGCCCGTGTTTTTATAGACCTTGATCCGGTAAAGCGCGGCGGAGGATATGAGTTTGTTGACAAGATCGTAGGCGGGGTCATTGATCAGTCACTACGGCCCAGTGTCGATAAAGGTGTTCATTCAAAACTTGAAGAAGGAATTATTGCAGGTTATCCGATTGTTGATGTAAAAGTTTCGCTTGTTGATGGAAAAATGCATCCGGTTGATTCAAAAGATATCGCGTTTCAGATCGCAGGACGTGAAGTTTTTAAAAAAGCATTTGAGATGGCATCCCCGATACTTCTGGAGCCTATTGCCGAATTACAGGTTACTGTTCCGGAAGAATACACTGGAGATATAATGGGGGATCTGTCATCCCGCCGTGGAAAAATCGGAGGCATGGACCCGTCAGGCAGTTCACAGACTATTACTGCAAAAGTGCCGGAAGTTGAAGTTCAGAATTATTCAACCACACTCCGTTCACTTACACAGGGACGGGGATTTTATTCGAAAACATTTTCGCACTATGAACCTGTTCCAGGAGAACTTGCAAAGAAAATCATTGATGCACATGCAAGTCATGTGCATGTTGAGCACGAAGTGTAAAAATATTGAAGCAGTTTAAAAATTCATAATTTCATGAGCCCTATATATTGTATATTATAGGGCTTTTTTAATTAATGGAAAGGAAAATAAATGGCAAGGCTCAAGACAATAGATTGGACAAATGATACATTACAGATAATAGATCAGACAAAACTCCCTACAGAGCTTGTTTATGAGCGCATTGAAACTGTTCCTGAAATGTATAATGCGATTAAGATATTAAAAGTGCGTGGCGCTCCTGCAATTGGGATTGCCGGTGCTTTTGGAACATATCTTGGAATAAAAGACTGCGATTCATCTGTGTCAATTGACAAGTTTAAAACAATGTTTGTTGAGCAGGCTGATTATCTTGCAAGCTCCCGTCCGACAGCGGTAAATCTGTTCTGGGCTATTAACAGAATGAAAAATAAGCTTGATAATGTTCTTTCATTAAATGATGTAGAAAAGATCAAAAAGGAACTGCTTTCTGAAGCAAATGAAATTCTTGAAGAAGACCGCAGGTGCGGGTTGGCAATTGGTAATGCCGGTCTTGAAGTCCTCAGCGGCAAAAAGAACATATTGACACATTGTAATGCCGGCGGACTGGCAACTGCAGAGTATGGAACTGCTCTGGCTCCTGTTTATGTCGGAGTTGAAAAAGGTATTTCTTTCCATGTGTTTGCAGATGAGACCAGACCATTGTTGCAGGGTGCCCGTATTACCGCCTTTGAACTTCAGCATGCAGGGATTCCTGTAACATTGATTTGTGATAATATGGCTGCATCCGTCATGGCCAAAGGGATGATAGATGCTGTAATAGTAGGTGCTGACCGCATTACGCGCAATGGCGATACTGCAAATAAAATCGGTACTTACGGAGTGGCACTTCTTGCAAAAGCGCATTCTATTCCATTCTATGTTGCCGCGCCATTTTCTACATTTGATATGTTTATGGAAACCGGGGATCAGATTCCAATTGAGGAACGGGGAAGCGAAGAAATAACATGCGGTTTCGGAAAGCAGACTGCCCCCTCAGGAGTTAATGTTTACAATCCGGCATTCGATGTCACTCCGTCCAGTCTTATAACCGCGTTTATAACTGACAAAGGTATTATAAGGCCGCCTTATATTGATACAATTGTAAAGAATATCGGAAAATGATATGCAGATGAGAGGACGAGTACGCTTATTTAATGATATTATAGGTACCGGGTATCTTGAGCCTGAAGATGGATCACCGGTACTTAAATTTTCGTATAAAGATATTATTAAACCCGGGTATCAGCTGCTCTATGAGGGGCAGACTGTCAATTTTACAATCAGGAATACAGCACGTGGACCGCTGGCAGTTGAAATATATCCGGATTGTATTGACTAATAAACTTCCGGTGTATGATTGATAAGAAGCATTTCTCTTACAAAGTCAAGTATTAATTCCTTTGTTCCGCAATAACTCAGTAATTCGTGATTTCCAGAGCTTTCTGATTGATTTTCAATCTGTTTTCCTTTAGGGAATTGAAGCTCAATTTCCCCATAGAGCATTTCACTTCCATACCCGTGATTATAAGCCTGAATTGCACCTTTTGGTGAAGACTTATCATATGATGGAATATCGACACAATCATCATGAGTTTTTGGAAGATCACTGCTGCATTTTACAACGCAGAACCATTGATCTGATTTGTCAAATGGAGAAACGTAGATTATTTTCACAGGATTTCTCCAGTTAACACCATCAGGAGTAATTGCCAGTTTATATGGATCTTTTGAATCAATCAGAAACTGAGCAAAACTGTTATTTTTTTTACATCGATGTTCAGGTACAGGATTGAAATAGTTGACAAGAGCGCGATTGTCTGTGTAGGGAATATATGTTGTTCCAGGCTGTTTTTCACCCTGTGTTGAAACCATAGCTATTGACCAGGCGCAGAATGGTGCTGCATAAGCAGGCATGGATAGATAATCATTGATTGAGACACCTGCAAACAAAAGTCCGCTACTGAGCGGGTCGTTTACAATAGGCGTAAATTTACGTCTGGAAATACAATCTGAATATTTTTTATTTGTACGATGATTTGTCAATGTAAAACTGTTTTCAAAATGTAAAGTATCAGTTTCAATATACATTCCCGGGTCAAAGCCCGACTGTACATGAAAACCGCCAAATTTATCCGGATTTGTAAAGAAATAGTCCTGCTGGGGAGCAATCCACTGACGTTCTCCCCCAAGCAGCCAGTCTTTATTTGCTAAACGGGGGTGTATATCATCAGGAACAAAGAGTGTGTTTGGATGATCAGGTGATGGGAATAAACCAAGAATACGCGCACCTGTTTCAGAGAATAGTGCGTTTCCGCTGCCAGTCTTTGTAACTGAGATACGCGAGACTGTTTCTGCTTTACTGCAGAGTTCATCAATAATCCAGGTTTTATTCATCAGATAACTCCATAAAATCGCGGTATATTTAAAAAACAGGTGCTGCTTTTAGTAGGGGAGATGTGTGTACTGCTGTCTGAATCGCCAGAGGGGTGATCCTTTTGAGAAATACGACAGAATAACTGCTCTTGCTTTTTCAATAGATATGGATGATTGGGTACTGATTTTTGCAAGAACGGTTGACGGTGTGTCGAATTGATATATTCCATAAACAGGAAATAAATCTGTATTATAATTGCAATTGTGATTTCTATATACTGTTGCTGCTTTATACCCGGCATCTTTTGCAGCCTGCCAAGTACGATTGTTCCAGCCTCCGAATGGGAATGAGAGACTGCTTACTGACTTACCTAAGATATCTTCAAGTTTATGCTTTGAATCTGAGAGCTCATTTTTAAGATCATTATCTGATAAATAGGGAAGAAACGCATGTGTACATGTGTGGCTGCCGATATCATGCCCGCTATTGGAAAGTTGACACAGTGTATCTCTATTCATATGCGGTGATTTGCCATATACATCCCATGATGATGCCTTGCCGATAAAATCAGTAACACAAAAAATGTTTATTTTATAATTAGCTTCATCAAGAATGGATATTGCATTATCAGCAATACTCTGAAACCCATCATCAAAAGTGAGTAAAATATTTTTTCTATTAGGATTTTTATCCGGTACATTTGTTTTTGAAAGAGTTATTGAATGATAATCGTTATGTTTTAGTGCTTTAATAATTGTTTTAAAACGATTAACTGATAGACATGAGAGATTTGGCTGAAGTGTGCCTGGTAAAATTGAGTGAAATAATAAACCGGGAAAATTTAATGATCTGTTGCGCCTGCCAAAAAGTAATGCAGATACACCACCGGTAATCAGAGGAATGCTCATAGTGGCTAATAATAATGTTTTGAAAAGCATATACAGAAAAATATATTATTATCTGTTCCATGAAAAGAAGCAAATAGATTTCTAAAAAAAAGATTTATTTTAGGTTTAATTGAGGTTTAATGAAAAAAAAGGAATTTTTTACATGCCCGCATTGTGGAGCAGAACTATCCGTAAAAGCCACAGCATGCCCTGAGTGCGGTTCAGATGAGAGTACCGGATGGTCTGATAAGACGTATCTTGATGGATTAGGGTTGCCTGATGATGACGAATATGAAGAGCTCTATCAAAGTGAATTCAAGGAAAAAAAGAATAAGAAGCTTGGGTGGGTAACATTAACAGGAATAATAATTCTGGTAATATTTATTTTGCTGATTTTACGCAATGCAATGTGAAATTATGTTATTGCTGCTCATCTTTTTTACGTTTGATAGATTCCTTTATCTTGTTTTGTAAATAGATGTAATTTGTATCTGTTGGATTTGTAAAGTTTTTGTTAGGGTCAACATCAAACAGAGTCTCTTCACCGTTAGGATTCTGATGATGAGCAGAAACAGGATTTACCCGGTCGTTAGAAACATATTGTTGCGGATTATACGGTGTTTTCGGTGTATCATTCCTTGCATCAAAGTATTCAGGAGGCTTCTGCTGTTGAAAACTATATTGTGAAGGCTGAGATGGTAAATTGAAAAATAAGGATTGCTGTGATTGCGAATCATAGGAATCCATAAGGTCAAGGTCAAGATTCACCTGATCCTCTGTTTTGTCATAGACCTGTACAAGTCCTGCCTTCAATTGACGATCAAATTGACGGACAAAAACCTTTACACGATCAATATTTGTTCTGTCATCAAAAACAAGTGCTAAAAAGGTATTCTCATCAACTGTCGCCAGATATATGTGCTTATTTTTTCCCTGATGATACATAGTTGAAAACTCAGTTTCACCTAAAAGCTGTGCTATAGCAAGTGTTGATGCAGTATTTCCGGCAACAAGAGCAGCCATCGAGACAACATCAACATGCTCAAGGCTTCCCTGACTGGTTAGAAGTCTGCCATCTTTGTTAATAAGCACAGCTAAAAGTAAATCTGATTTAGCAACCAGTTGAGATAGAACGAGATTTAATCGATCTATATCTTCTGGAAATAAAATCATATCCTTCATCAGGGTGTATCCCTGTTAAAGAATTTTGAAAGAAACCCTTTTTGTTGCTGCTGATCTTTCAGCATACGTGGATTGATTACCGGCTTTTTTGCTAAATGTTTCTGACGTTCAGGATCTACTGATGTGAAAAACATTGCATCATCACCCTCTTCCGGAGAACCAGCCTGCTGCTGTTGAGGTGGCTGAATCGGAGGTTGAAATGTCGGAACTTCCATATTGTAAACATCATACTCGTTGCCTGCAGTATTTGCACCAAATTGATTGCTCTGCATACCGCCACGCTGCTGCATTCCAGGATTATTTAGCTGCTGACCCTGTGACGGCATTGCTTTTTGTGGCTGCTGCGGCTGAGCGGGTTGTGTTCGAACCCGCTTTTGTTTTTCTTCAATTTCGCGCTGATATTTTTCAATTTCCATATCAAGATCAGTTTTGCCGCTATTTCTGAACTGATTTCCATCATTAAAATCCTGCTGTGGTACAAAAGATGCTTGAGGCTGTTGTCCTGCCTCGAGAAAAATTTCTCCCTCATCTTCAGGCATCGGCAAAGGCTGCTGAGAACCCTGAATATTCATAGGTTCAAGATTGACAGCGCCATAATCAAAATAATCATTCTGCTGAGGAACTTGTTTATCAGCACTAAAATTTGGACCCGGCATTGGAGGCTGCTGTTCAAATGTAGGTGTATCATCAAACGCGTCCAGTTCAAACTGATTCTTTGCAGGAAAATGCTGCTGTTTTTGAATTGGCGGCATTGGTGACGGCGGAATAAATTGATTCTGATTTGTGGCAGATCCAAAGCCCTGCTGCATCTGTTGACCCTGATTAAAATTCTGCTGTTGTGGCCGAATCTGCTGCTGCTGAAAATATGCCTGATTTTGTTGCGGCATTCCATATTGAGGTGGCTGTGCTGGTTTTGGTCCAGGAGTCATCTGCGGTGGTAACATTCTACCAGGCTGCTGTGGCATCATTGGAGGTTGCTGCATCGGCTTCTGCTGCATTGCAGGCGGCATTAACGGACGAGACTGCTGTGGTTGTGCCGGAATATTCCTGGGCTGCTGCTGAAAAGATTGTTGATTCTGAGGCGGCATCTGGAATGACTGATATTGATTCTGTTGTCCACCTGGAATCTGATTTAGACGTGGAGCATAAGAATCCTGACCCATGGGACGCTTAATCTCTGGTTGAGCAGGAAAGCCTGGTTCAGGAGCCCGGTTTGGAGTACCGCGTGAATATTTCTTATTTAAATAATCAATTACAATCTTACCGATTAATTTTAGGGAATCAAAAACACCTTTTCCCTTATTTGCAACTGCTTCACTCCATGGAAGATTGTATTTATTTACAAGCTGCTGAAGTTCGTCAATTGTTAAAGCATTTGGTAAATCACGCTTGTTATATTGGATTATAATTGGAACATTTTCTCTTTTATATCCATATTCAGCAAGATTTTCTTCCAGGTTCTGAAAACTTTCCAGGTTTTCCTGAACTTTGTCCGGAGAAGAATCTGCAACAAATACTACACCGTCAACTCCTCGAAGAACAAGTTTTCTGGTTGCATTATAATAAACCTGACCAGGAACAGTATAGAGTTGAAATTTTGTTGAAAATCCTTTAATCTTACCTAAATCTAAAGGAAGAAAATCAAAGAACAGTGTTCGGTCTGTCTCAGTCGCAAGTGATACCATTTCACTTTTGAATTCTGGCGGTACTTTGCGATGAATAATCTGAAGATTTGTGGTTTTGCCGCTTAATCCCGGCCCGTAATACACAATCTTTACACTGATTTCTCTTGCAGCATAATTAATTGATGCCATGAACTCGTCCTTCTGTTTAGATCAATGGCCTGAAATAATATAGAACTACCCGGTTTTATTCCGATATCTATTGGAATAATATAGTTCCGTTACCCATACCGATGCAAGAAGCCATTGCATAGTTTCAAATATAAATTACAGAGATAATTCTGTTGTTATTTTTCTTTCTGATTTTCATTAATTTTTATCTTTGTTTTTGAATCCAATTTTAAATACGAATGATCAATTGATGATAAAATCTTCAGGTTTTTCAAACTGTCAGCTGAGAATGGTTTAATACCATACTGGGATTTATAGTATGAATATGCAATTGATTCATTAATATGGGCAATTTTTATCGGTATTTCGATTCGATGAATGTAAGCATTAATTGTTTTATTCTGGAAAATTAGACTTTTAAAAACAACCTGAGATAATAATAGAATGATAAGAATAATTGCAGTCGTTGAAAATAGAGAGATAAAAATTGAAAACAGTGGATGTGTTCGATTAAATGCTTTTGCAGATGCTGAGTCGTTTATTGCTTTCGCATCTTCTGCGGAAAGAACAGTTATTTTGCGCGTTTGAATAAGCGATGCAAGTGCTTCGTAAACTTTATATTGAGATAAGAATGTATTTTCAAAAAAGCTTTTTACAGGTGTAATGCCATCAATTTTTGAGAGCAGGTATTGTTCGGTTGATTTTAAAGGGTCTGAGTTTGGTTCTGTCTCGTTTGGAAGTTGTTCTTCAGCACGAAAAATAGAGTCCCCGGAAATTACAGTAACCATTCTGTTCCACTCATCCACACGGCGCATTGCTTCCATAACAATGTTTTCAACCGGAAATGAGACATCACAAACCATAAGCTGGTCTACTGTGCGAAGCGAATTAAAGTTATATGTGCCGTGTTTCCATTGAAAAAGACTGCATGTAATATCTTCTAAAACAGATTCAGCGAAAGATCTCATTTCGCTTTTTGTCATTACTCCTTTGTTTATTAATTCATTTGTCAAGTCGTTCAGATTATTTTCAAATGAATTGATTTTCCCTTTTATTATTTCAGGAGCCTGTTTTTTCACGTCAATTAAAAAAAGTGACAATTTTGAAGTGAATTTTTCATCTTCTTTCTCAGAACCGACAATCAAACCATTCTTGAATACGACAATGCCATTCGCATTTCCATCGTTTAAAATTAATTTGCCGGTGATCTTCTGTTGAGTCAGAAGCTGGAATACATCAGCAAGAATGTACTCTTTTAGTGTTCCACTTAAAACCAAGTGAATCTCCCCCCACAATCAAATTCGATTTTTGGAATTAGATCTTAAAAAAGCACTGATACTGTTTATCTGACGCACGATAAATGTTACATTATAAGCTGCCAGCAGAATCAGGAAAATGTAAAATTCTGCACCCAGGGTATTTTCTGAAACCATTTTTATCAACTTGAAATATGATGCATATACTGCACTGGTTATAAATAAGAATATTCCTGATGTTTTGGCTTTTTTTGAATTAAGAAAACGTGATGCACCTGGAATAATAATGTCCAGAGCCGCATTTTTGAAAAAACGGAATAAAGCAAATCTCTTAATGATGGAAGAACGGATTTTTTCAATTTTTTTATCAGTTGTGATATATGCAATTTCTTTATCGCAGGTAGAACAAAGAATTCCATGAGCACATTTTTTGCAGCTGATTCTGCCGCAATATTTACATTCAAATAATTTTCGAATTCTTGTCGGCGATTTGAATAATGAAATAAACAGAAGAAATACAAATAATACAGCAAATATTACAAATGATGTTAGTGCGTTCAAACCAAAAAATGAAGTCCCCCAGCGGATATCGGTTGATTTCCAGGTGCCGTCGTTTTTAGTAAATATATTCTTCCAGAAATAATAAGGAGTATAATCAGGAATCATTAATTGACGGATAGGAGGCCAGTTCTTTGAGTACAGTATATCGTTCTGATTGATAAAATTATTTACAGCACTCCGGTTTTCTTTAACTGCTTTGTCAATTAGTTCCGTCCCTCTGATCGTTTCTGATTTACGCAGAAAACACTGGGCAAGATTAAATGTTGCACTCACATCATGACCTACCTGTTCATATGCGTTTTCATAGTATAACTGCGCTTTAAACACCTGATCTTTCTGAAATGCAATATTGCCTGCCATTACCTGAACAACCGGGTCATCTGTTGTAAAAGACAGTGCCTGATTTATATAAATCTGCGCTGTATTCAGATCGCCTTTTTTATATGATGCGACAGATAATGAAAGCAGAAAAAGTACATTGTTTTCATATTTGTTGTACATTGATTCCAGTTTTGATGTATAACGGGCGGAATATCCTTCGGTTGCTGCATTATGAAAAGTCATTACTGCGCCATCGGGATCCCGTACACTGTTTGACATTTCGAGAATGCGGCTGTCAACAGGTGCAAGGAGAAGTATAAAAAGCGCAAGCGTAAAAAGCGGCTTGTCTTTTTTGTCTATATGCTGCCATACAAGAATTGCAACGATCCAGAGACATGTGTAAATACTGAAAAATACAGTTGAAATAACAATACTTGATGCAAGTATTGTTCGTAAAGTTGAGGAAACAGATAATGGAAATAAATCTGAAATAAAATGAATTGCTGTCGGGAAATATTTAATAATGACTAATAAGAATATGGATATCATAAGGATTGAGCAAAAAGCCCGAATCCATAAATAAATAGAAAACAGATGTTGAATCTGACATATCCAGGATTCTCTTAAAATGGTAAAGTATGCAAATGCCGCACTTTTCATGGAACTGAAGTCTGTTGGAAATCCGAGGTAAAAAAGTCTCTTTACAGACCATGTCTGATCAGGATCAAATTTTTCCATCCAGCGATACATTTTTTTCGCCATGTCTGCATTTTTCTGGCGTTCAAACATAAGACCATGGAATTTAAGATTTGAACTGATAAGCTGCGATGCATCAGCGCCTGCATTTGTCAATTGTCTGAAAAGCTGCATAAGGCATGTGTCTGCAAATGTATACTGCTTGTATCGTGTAAACTCAATAAACAAAAGCCATGCACTTCCCGGATCGGAAATGGAATTTCGAATTGATAACGAAAACAATGAATCAACATGTGGTGAATTATTGTCAATAAGCATACCTCTGATGAAGTTATGCCAGATATGATTTTGTTGCGGCAGTAAATCAAGAAGTGAAAGGATATGCTCTTTTTTTTTCGTGTCAATAGCATTGATATTTGTCAGGTTTTCACCGACTCCGGTGCTTTGAAAAATTGCATCACGGGTTTTTAATGCATTATCAAGCTGATTCATCCAGAATAGATCACTGGATGAATATGAAAATGCAGCAGTGAAGAGAAACAGTAGTAATGAAAAAAAACGGAAATGTTTGTAAATCACGTATAAATTCTCTTACTAAAGTGTGTTTTTCAGTTACATCTTACAAAATTGCTTAAACCATAATCTTTAGAAATTAAGATAATAATTAATTTCTGCAGTATGCAACTTTTGAAATAAATTAAATATTATACATTAGTAATTTAGTATTTGCAGTAAAAAATCAAAAGGGGAAATAAAAAGAAGTAATGCAGGGTGTTACTTCACCCTGCATAAAACTATTTTTCAAGCTTATTTACGATTTGAGCAAGCTTTGATTTCTTGTTTGCTGCGTTGTTCCTGTGGATTAACCCGTTTTTAACACTTTTGTCAATAACGGAAACAGCAGAGCTAAGTGCCTCTTCAGCAGACTTTTTGTCTTTTGCACCTACAACATCTTTAATCGCCGTTTTAATCCTGGAACGGCCCTGGCGGTTGACGAGATTTGCCTTTTTGCTTGTACGAGCCCGTTTTTCTACCGACTTATGCCGTTGCATGTAATAGATCTCCTTAATACTAGGTTAATACGCTGAAAATATCAGCATGTGAATTCCGATATAGAAAGTTATACAATATATATCAATGTTTCTATGTACGCAATATTATGTTGTACAAATTTTGAAAAATAATTAAAACTGCTCGAATTCCTCAAGATCAGAACTCTCTTCCTGATTCTTTTTTACCATTTCATGAAGTTTCAGGAGAACTTCATCAAGACCCTCACCTGTAACTGCGGACATGCACATCCACCCGTCAGGAATTTTCACCTGAATATCATCAGTGATAAGATCTTTTTTTGTAAGAATAAAACACTTTGGTTTATTTACAAGGTTCTCACTGTATTGTGATAACTCATTCAGGAGTACTTCTGAATCTGCAATCGGATCATCTGAAGTTGATTCAATCATAATTGCCAATACTTTTGTACGTTCAATATGACGCAAAAATCGTATGCCAAGACCTTTTCCCAGATGGCAATTTTCAATAATACCCGGAATATCAGCTACAACAAAAGAATCATATCCGTGTCTCATTCTGACAATACCTAGATGCGGTTCTTTTGTTGTAAATGGGTAATCTGCAATTTTAGGACGTGCTGCAGAAATTCTTGATAAAAATGTTGATTTTCCTGCATTCGGTCTGCCTACAAGACCGACATCTGCAAGTACTTTTAAAATAAGACGAAGTTTTTTTTCTTCGCCAGGCTGCCCCTCTTCACATCTCTCCGGATTTGGATTCTTATGTGATACAAGTGCTGCATTTCCCCGTCCGCCACGACCGCCTTTTGCTACAAGAATCTTAGCCCCGTCTTCAATGCAATCTACAATAATTTCTTTTGTCTCATCATTATGAATGATTGTTCCAAGTGGAATTGGAATAATAATATCTTCACCGCTTTTACCGTACTGATTTTTGCCTTTTCCATGAGCCCCGCGTTCTGCCTTGTAATTCTGACGATACGCAACATCCTGAAGTGTGTGAATATTAGATGATCCGACAAGGTAGATATGTCCTCCGCGACCACCATTTCCACCATCAGGGCCACCCTTAGGTATATATTTTAAACGTTCGTAAGAGTGACAGCCGTTTCCGCCATCACCGGCATTTACCACAATTACTGATTCATCAATAAACATGATCTGAATTTTCCAATCAACTGCAAAGTTAAATAACTATCATTATCCGCCTGATGATGTTCCATCTGACCGGGCATTCTGTTTGTACTTTTCTGAACGGTAATCTGTGATGTAAAAACCGCTTCCTTTAAAAATAAAACCAGCTCCGGAAGAAAAAAGCCGTTTAACAGCCCCATCACAGCCTTCTTTTGTACAATTTTTCAGTGGTTCTGAACTGATACTCTGAAATTCCTCGAAAACATTACCACATTTTTCACATTTATACTCATATGTCGGCATATGCAGTTTACTCCTTGTTGCAAATACTTAATGGTATCAGGTGTATCTGATCAGTAAAAGCGATGTGCTATAATTTATTATATAGGTTGCTTCTAAAAAGATCAAATAGTTGATGCCCACTTGCAGGCACAAAATAATCTTTGTAGAAGATGGTTTGTAAAAATTGTTTGATTTGATAGTTATAAAGGTTTTCCATACAGGTCGTAATCATCACTCCCTATGATTTGAACCGGCAGTATTGAACCAATATCAAAACTTCCTTCAGAAATCATTACTTTTCCATCCACTTCAGGTGCATCCAATTGTGTTCGGGCTTCATAATTATAATCAGGATCTTCAGAAACCCGGTCTATAATAATATTTAAACTGGTTCCGATTTTCTCTTCAAGAAGCTCCCGGCTGATCTCTCTTTGAATAAGCATCAATTCTTCACATCGTCTTTGTGCGGTTGATGTTCTTATGCGGGGCTTCATGGTAAACGCTTTTGTTCCTTCTTCAGGCGAGTAGGGGAATACTCCTAATTTGTCAAGTCTCGCATGTTCAACAAACTCCTGCAGTGCCCTGAAATCTTTTTCAGTTTCACCTGGAAATCCCAGAATGAATGCACTTCTGATTGTTGCCCCCGGAACTGTTGTTCTTATGTTGTCAATAAGACTGTATATATCGGATGCTCTTGACGGCCTGTTCATTAATTTAAGAATCGGGTCAGATATGTGCTGGAGCGGAATATCAAAATATGGACACAGGCGCTTTTCAGATGCAAACAGCGCAAGAAGCGAATTGTCAACGAATTTCGGATGCAGATACATTACACGTATCCAGGGAAATGAAGCTTTTTTAAGTAACTCTTCAAGCAATACTTGAAGTGATAAGCCAATATCCCTGCCGTAAAAAGATGAATCCTGAGCTACAAGAATCAGTTCCCGGGTACCCATTTCATAAAGCCATAGAGCTTCCTGAAGTATGGCATCTATGGGACGGCTGCGAAATGTTCCCCGAATGTTTGGAATTACACAAAATGTGCATCCATGCGAACATCCTTCAGCAATTTTTAAATACTGAGTTGCGACAGGTTCCTGTAATTCTCTTTTATAGGGATTTTCAGTTTGAATTACAAATTTATTTTTTAGGAGTTTTTCCCAGTCATCTACACCGGCCCATATATCAACTTCTGGAAATTTATCTGCAACTTCATTTCGATATCGTTCTGAAAAACAACCACTTACGATTAATGTTACACATTTCCCGCTTGTTTTTTGTGTCGCACAATCAAGAATTGATTCAATTGCTTCTTCTTGCGCCTCACGAATAAACGCACAGGTATTCACTATGATTACTTCAGCTTCAGAAAAGTCATCAGTAATTTCATATCCGGCAGTTTTGAGCGAATAAATAATCCTGTCTCCATCAACAAGATTTTTACTGCATCCAAGATTTTGTATGGCTACTTTTGGCATGGCTATAAAATAAATAAGGCCTTGCATGGTTAGTGCAAAGCCTTAAAAAATTTATTCAGATATTATTACCAACCGCTTGTTCCCCATCCGGAAGAGTCTGCAGAAGTACCTTTTGATGATGGAGGTGCTGCTGCAGGAGCTGTTGTTGCTGGCGGAACAGTAGATGTTTGAGCTGGTGCCGGTGAAACAGCCGGGGTCGTAGTTGTTGTTGGAACCGGAGCCGGTGAAACAGCTGGAGCCGTAGTAGTTGTTGTTGGAACCGGTGCTGACGAAGCTGCCGGAGCAGTATTCGATGTAGAACCCCAGTCCGCTGATGGTTCAGTTATTGTTGAAACAGGTGTTGGAGCAGTTTCAGCTGCCGGAGCACGATAAGAACTGTTATCATAACTGCTTCCTGAATTACCGAATGATCCTTCTGAAATACCTACATTATCATTTGCTTTGTTATCAATCCAGTAATCGTCGTATCCCATTGATTTCAAGCTGTTTTCGCTGAAGTTTCTTGCAGCTGCAATTGTCCTGAATCCACCAATTCGAATTCGATAATATGTACCGCTGAGATCTGGTCTTGGATTTTGTACCTCGGCAATATAAGCCGGTACACCTGCATCAGTGAACTTGTTTTTCAGTTTTTCTGCAAAACGTTCGGAAACAACAGTTGAAATCTGTACTACATATCGCCCATCAGGAGTAAATTCATCGCCGGATGATCTTGATGCTGAATTTGAACCAGACGGAGAAAATGTTTCTTTTGATGAAAGATTTTCCTTCTGTGCAGCAGAATTTTCATCTTTGTAAAATTCATTGAAAATATCTTCACCTTCAGATGCTTTTGCTGCTGCCGGCTGATTTGTTGTAGCCTGCGACACTTTACTTGTTGAAGCATTCTTTTTTTTAGTACAACTTGCTGCTACAATCAGTGTTGATACTGTTACCCCGATAATAAGGAGCTTTCCCGGAAACATGTTTCCTCCTTGTTAGGACTGGCTCATGGTCAATTAATTCAATCAAACGCCATAATTTCCTAAATATAAAATGTACCACTCAGTTAAACAAATATCCATATAAATATATTTATCGCAGATCACATGGTAATTGTGATAATAAGCGTCTTGCTTCGATAGCCTGCGGCGTATCGTGATATTTTCCGGCAATTTCCCGCAGTGTACGGGCTGATGCACTAATATTCCCTTTTCTCATTAGTTCAAGGGCTTTTCGTGATAGTGTCGATGCTGCGAGCAGCTGTTTACTTGTCTGTGTCACTGAACTTTTTCTGGACTTGCATGGTGTTAATGAGTAATCCCCATAGGAAATGACAAGGTCCGATGAAATTGAATCGTTTTTGCAAAAAATAGTTTTCCTGTCAAAAAAAACAGTATTGGCAGTCAATTTGTAACTGACACCTATTTCAAGGGACTGATTATTGTTTGTAATTATTTGCATTTTATGCGGAAGCAATAGTCCGCTTATACTGTCAGTATAACTGAAAATGTAATGGATATCTAAAGAATCAAATGATGACTCAGCGGCTGCATCCGAACTGAACTGACGATATAACTTTCCGGATTTTATTTCGTGTACCAGGTTGTTTGATGTGTCAAGCGACACTGCCATACTTGTCAGATAAGATTCCTGAACGTATGAACCGTTATCTTCAATGCTGTAGGAAAAATACTTTTTTTTGGGCGACAGAAATATTTGAATTATTGATCCATTTTCAGAAGCTCTCTTTATTTGAGCATTTGTTTCTGACATGAGTTCTGCAAATTTCTTCTGTGATTGATGCCTGATTAAAGATTGTATGATAATGTCAATCATTTCAAGCGGATTCAGTACACCTGAAAGTAAATTACGGGTCTGTTCAGGATATGATTCGTTTGTTATCAGAAGCTCAAATGATGATCCGCTGAATGATTCGGAATATGCAGGTTTTTCAAGATTCAGATTTTTCAGTGCCGCATTCATTTCATCAGCAATTGATCCGCTCAATATTACAGGTACACAATATTTTTCAGGAATTACCGGAAATATCAATTTCTGAGGTGATTGTATTTCCTTTAAATAATCATAAGGTGTCTTATTATCTGACGCATCCGTGCTGTTAGATAATAAGAATATTAAAATAATAACGACTGATAATAGTAAATTATAATTGTTATTTGTATAGCTTCGAAAAATCAAAGAATACCCTTTGTTGACGGGATCTGGTCACTTGCACGTTCATTTATCTGACATGCCATTGATAATGCTTTGCCAAGTGCCTTGAAAACTGCTTCGATTGAATGATGGCTGTTGCGCCCACGGATAAGGTCTACGTGCATCGAGATTTTTGCATTATCTGTAAATGCTTTCAGAAAATCTTCAACAAGATCGCAATCAAAGTCGTTTATCTTTCTGTCAATAAGAGCAACCTGATATGTGAGATTGGGTCTTCCGGCAATATCAAGACTTACACGCACAAGCGATTCATCCATTGGCAGATACATTGTTCCATACCTGTTTATTCCCTTATTATCACCCAGTGCTTTCATAACAGCCATTCCAAGGCAGATTCCAATGTCTTCGGCGCTGTGATGAAAATCGACATATGTGTCACCGATACATTTCAATGTGCAATTGAAAAGACCGTGTTTTGTAAAGAGCGTAAGCATATGATCCATGAATCCGTTACCGGATGCAATGTCTGCAATACCTTTTCCATCAATTGAAAAATCGATTTCAATATCAGTTTCTTTTGTTGATCGATGAATATTTGCGCTGCGCACTGATAACTCCCTTTGTTCTGACAAATCAACTTACTTGACTATAGACATTGAATCATTTTCAATTGTCAGAATAGTCTGTTACTCGTTTTCATAATGTTTTTTTAAATCTTCTGCAAGCACGTTTACTTTTTTTTCAAACTCATTCAGTTCGATAAGTATGTAAACCAGAAGAAAAACCGATGCAAATAATGAAAGAATGAAAAAGAATGTCCACATTTGAAAAAATCCTGATCAAAAATGAAAAATATAACAGGGAAAATGAAAATGCACTCATTTATCAATATTAAAACAATTAAAAAAGTTTCTTTCAAGTATAATCTGCAGATCCTCCGGGTTTTTACCAAGCAGTTTTGCAATTTCCTCACCAATATACTTGATGTAAAGCGGTGTATTTGTTTTTCCACGAAACGGAATGGGGGAAAGGTACGGAGTGTCTGTTTCAATAAGTATTCTGTCAATAGGAAGTCTTGGGACAAGTGTGCGGATCTGTGCATTTTTAAAGGTGATTATACCGGATAATGAAATATAATATCCTGCATCAAGGATTGTCTTTGCTGCGTCATAGTCGCCTGTGAAACAATGAAAAACTGCACGTGAAATACCGGACTGTCTGCAGATACGGGCAGTTTCTTTCTCAATTCCACGCGAATGAATAATTGCCGGTATATCTTTATTACGGGCAATATCGAGCTGAGTTTCAAAAAAGGGGCGCTGTTTTTCAAGCGGCGGATATAGAGGATTTGTCAGATCAAGACCAATTTCCCCGACAGCAATAATTTTTTTATTTACAAACAATAGAGAAAGTTCTGATTCCCAGTCAGGGGCAATAGATTCAATATCAAAAGGAGATATACCTATCGCACCATAAAAGAGTGAAGACATCATGCAGTGCTGCAGAACAATTTTACCTGTAGCAATATCTGTAGCAGTGGAAACAATGAAGCCCGGCTTCAGGTCGGTGGCTTCATTTGTTAATTTCTGCAGTTCTTCAGTTGAAAGATTGTAGAGATGCGCGTGTGTGTCAATCCACATTTGTAAATTTACAATCGATTCTTAAATACAGTATTCCACTTATTGTTTCCCCATGCAACAGGTATTCCGTTAGAGTCAATTTTGAAGAAGACTACGCCGTTGCCTTTGATTTTCAGGGGATTTCCATTAAATGTGTAGTTGACAGAAGGGTTGTTTGCTATATGTACATTAAAGCTGTCGCTTGCTGTAAACTCCCTGGGAGATCCTTTTACAATAACACTTTTCCACGATTTACCATCAGAGAAGATCTGTGCCCAGACAGAATCTGAAGAGACATCAATTTTTAAACGAAATGTTTTTTTTGAAACACCCTTTATTACTGTATCTGCTGCTGCTGCTGTTTTAACAGTATCAGTATCTTCAACAGGTGCCTGTACACTTGAGAATAAACTGTCATCAAGTAATGAATCTGTAATTGAATCGGTTCCCAGCGATGATTGCACTCCCGTTGTATCACTATGTTTTTCCGGTACTGACGGAGGGGAAGTTATCCAGCCTTTTTTGTTGGCAAGAAAACTGAAAAACGCAAGAAATACTATAAGCACTATTGTAATAATGAGTGTCGGATTTTTACGTGGAGGTTTTTCTTTGACAGATATTACTAATTTTGTTGACGCATCTTTCTTGAGATGATCATCACCTATGCCGCGTTCTTCATAAAACTTTTTCAGAATTTCTTCAGAGTCAAGTGACAGGTATTTTGCCAATGACCTGAAATAGACACGAATATACGGATCCGCAGGCAGTTCATTATATTCACTGGCTTCAAGGGATTTGATATACTTTACATTTAGCTTAAGATCTTTGGCAATTGTTTCGACAGTAATACGCCGCGTAATTCTCTCTTTACGAATAATATCACCGACACGATCCTTTTGCGGTTCAGAAGCATTTGTGCTATGATCCGTTTCATTCTTTTCAGACATCTGCGGATTCCTTTCGAACGATAAAATCTTTAAGTAAATAAATTATTCTTGCAACAGGCAAACCGACAACATTATAATAGCAGCCTGTTATTTTTTCGATAAAAATCATTGCTTTTCCCTGAATTGCGTACGCGCCAGCCTTATCTGTGTACTCATCATGTTCCAGATATTGATTGATTTCAATATCAGAGAGTGATCTGAAATAAACATCCGTACACTCAACTGCTGTATCAATATAATTCCGGGCTTCGCAGCGAATTGCCACGCCAGTCATTACAGTATGCCTGCCGTTTGATAACAGATTAAGCATTCTGCGCCCATGATCGCGATCAGAGGGTTTTCCTAAAATCTGCTGATCTTTTACAACAATCGTATCTGCGCCTATAACAAGTGATTCAGGATTTCTTTGTGCAATCAGTTGCGCCTTGATTGCTGCCAGACGCTGAATTGATCCTTCAATGTTTTCACTGTCGAGATGCTCTTCTTCATCTATCGAAAGTGGTTTTTCAACTGTGATTGTGAGTCCCATCTGCTCAAGAATCTGTTTTCGCCTTGGCGAACCTGATGCAAGAATGATAGGACGAACCTGATTTTGCCAATGTATCATAAAATATAGTTATAACACTTACTTACAGCAACAATGTGAATAGAACATTTCTTTCAGAAATATTGATTATCTTATAAATATATGTTGCAGAGCATTGATTGCAAATAATTGATTTATATTACTAAACAATATAAATCGAAAAAACAGTGTCTAAATTGATCATAACTCATTGAAAGTAAACATATTGTACGACAAATTCCGTGCACTTGTTTCAATTAAAGACAAGAATAATTCTTCTTAATATACCATTACGGCACAAAAGAGTAAAATGTCTGAGCGTCTTTTTTTGATTTATTTAATATATTATGAAGAATTTAGACAAAACAGACAAATTGCAGAACATAACGATTGGAATTATATGATATCACATTGCCTGCTTGCCTCTATGGCAGCCCGTAAAGCCGGAGAACTTGTAAAATCAATGTTGGGAAAATGCTCGGTTTATCAGAAGGGGGCATCGAATAATCTTGTTACAGATGCCGATACTGCATCTGAGCGGCTGATTGCCGGGATGATAAAAGAACATTTTCCACAATCAGAGATCCTTGGTGAAGAGGAGCAGAAAAGCGGTTCATTGAATGCATCTCAGTTATGGATTATCGATCCGATTGACGGTACTAATAATTATGCACATGGAGTTCCGCAATACTCAATATCCATAGCTTATGCAGAGAACGGTATAGTTGTTGCAGGTGCAGTGTATGATCCGTCAATGGATGAACTTTTTACTGCAGAACGGGGAAAAGGTGCATTTCTAAATGGTAATCAGATTTCTGTCTCAAATGTCATGTCTTTGTCCGATTCCCTTATTGCAACAGGATTTTATTATGACCGCGGCGCGTTGCTTGATAATACTATAAAAGGAATTTATCATCTGTTTGAGGCGAATATTCAATGTATCCGGAGAATGGGAAGTGCCGCACTTGATTTGTGTTATGTCGCCTGCGGACGTTTTGATGCCTACTACGAGTACATGCTTTCACCATGGGATTTTGCTGCGGGTACTCTCATTCTTGAGGAAGCCGGCGGTGTATGGACCGACAGGGAAGGTCTATGTAATGGCCTTATTTCAAAAGGTATTTTGAGTTCAAATAAATATCTTGAAAAGCAGTTTTTAGATATTGTCAGATATTCGACAGTTGATTCAGTAAGAATCACATTGTGAATCAGAATATCTGCTCCTGTTAAGGCTGCCGGTTTTTCAATAATTGATATGCAATAAATAATACTTTGCAATAATAGAAGTGAGAGAAATTTTCAAAAATATTGCATATCAATTAAAATAATAATTATATTTTATACATATTTTCTTCACTAAATTTACACCTAAGGAGTTGTTATGCGTTTTTGGTTGACAAGTGTTTTGGTTTTTTCAGTTGCAGTTTCAACTGTTTTTGCAAAAAAGAATCCCTATATGGTAACAGGCTCAGATGAGTATAAGAATGTTACTGAAAAAGTAGTAGGCAACTGGGATATCACTTCATATAAAAGAAGTGACCGCGGCGAGCAGATTCCTAATATTTACAAAAAGGTTAATTTTGAGTTTCAGCTGATTGATGGAAAAAGAAGTGATATTGTCTGTAAATTTTATATTTCTGATTCAGTTGTAAACGCACGTTCAAGTGAAGACAGGGCAAAGGATTCAACGCTTAAGATTGATACCTATATTTTAAAATTTGCCGGCAAATGGGATATTTATGAAAAAGAACCCAATTTACTGAGAATCAGCATGGAAGAAGATCCTGTCTTTGAAATACTTGGAAGCGGTAACACAATAAATGATTTTACAAAAGGCCAGATTTCAATGCTTGGCGGATCAAAAGCTCTTGGGAACATTGGTGGTGCTGCTGGGTTTATTGCATCAAAAGCCGCAAAATCAGGTTCAGGCCTTAATGACATCATCGCAGAATTTCCATACAAAATTGAATTTGTTGTTAAAGATAATACCATTGATTTAAAAGGTAACGGAGATTTGCTGTTTAAAGCAAACAGATAAATAGCAGATGCACCCTCAAATATCCTTTTTGAAGGGTGCTGCTTTTAAAACCTGAGTTTAATTCTGACAATTATTAGAATTTGTCAAGCCAGGTAACATTGATTATTTTCTTTTGAGTAAATCATCTTAATACTGCTTCAGGTTTTCTGACAATTAATAATTTATCTTTTCCGGTACTATATTATTATAAAATCTGATTAATCATTCGCAATATGCCTCTGCAAAGAATTATTTTTTCTCAACGAATATTAAAAAGGACATGAAACTTTTAAAAAAGGATATTTGAGTGGAAGCAAAAGTGATTAACAGAGCTGCGGATAATATAAGAGTTTTAGCCGTTGCAATGGTGGAAAAGGCAAAGTCAGGTCATCCCGGAGGTGCTATGGGTGGGGCTGATTTTATAAATGTTCTTTTCTCAGAGTTTTTGAACTATGACCCGACAGATGCAACATGGCGTAACCGCGATCGCTTTTTTCTTGATCCCGGACATATGTCACCGATGTTGTATTCACAACTTGCACTTTGCGAGAAATTTTCACTGGATGATCTGAAAAATTTTCGTCAGTGGGAGAGTATCACCTCAGGACATCCTGAACGTCATATTGAAAAAGGTGTGGAAAATACCTCCGGTCCTCTTGGGCAGGGACATGCAATGGCCCTTGGAGCTGCAATTGCTGAGAAATTTCTTGTTTCACGGTTTGGTGACGTGATGTCTCATAAAACATATGCCTATATCTCTGATGGCGGCATACAGGAAGAAATTTCTCAGGGTGTAGGCCGTCTTGCCGGGCACCTTGGATTAAACAAACTTATCATGTTCTACGACTCGAATAATGTGCAGTTGTCAACAATGGTCAATGAAGTGACAAGTGAGAATACCGCAAAAAAATATGAGGCATGGGGATGGAACGTGATGACCATTGACGGTAATGATCAGTCTGCGATCCGCAATGCGCTAAAAAGTGCAAATGAAGAAAAAACAAGACCTACCCTGATTATCGGAAATACAATCATGGGTAAAGGTGCTGTGACTGCTGATAATGCAAGTTATGAGGGAAAAACCTCGACTCACGGTATGCCTCTGAGTGATACCGGAGCATCTGTAGAGAATACAATAAAAAATCTCGGCGGTGATCCGTCAGATCCATTTGTTATTTTTGGTGATGTCGCTTCATATTATGCTGATGTAAGAAAAACAAAAATTGCTCAGGCTGCAGCCAGAAAAGAAACAGAGAAAAAGTGGGCGGCTGTCAATACTGCACTTGCCGCAAAGCTTGACAAATTTTGGTCTGATAAGATTCCGTCAATTGACTGGGAGAAAATTCAGCATAAACCCAATGTTGCCACAAGGCAGTCATCAAGTACAATTCTTGGCGAATTTGCCTTGAAAATAGAGAATATGATTGTGTCATCGGCAGATCTCTCCAATAGTGATAAAACTGATGGATTCCTGAAAAATTCGAAAAGTCTGACAGCAAAAGATTTCAGCGGAGCATTTCTTCAGGCCGGTGTGGCTGAATTGACAATGGCGGCAGTGATGAATGGTGTTGCTGCTCATGGAGGAATAATTCCTGTATGCGCGACATTCTTTACATTTTCGGACTATATGAAACCGGCAATACGTATGGCGGCAATTATGAAACTGCCGGTAAAGTATGTGTTTACACACGATACTTTCCGTGTCGGTGAAGACGGCCCGACACATCAGCCCATAGAGCAGGAAGCACAGATCCGCTTACTTGAGAAGATGGATAATCTTGTCGGTGAACGCAGCATGCTTGTACTTCGTCCGGCTGACAGCGCTGAGACAACCTGTGCATGGAAGAAAGCACTTGAATTCAATGGCCCATGTGCGCTGCTGTTGTCCCGTCAGAATATTAATGACCTGCCTGCATCAAATGGTTCAACACGTTTTGCGGATGCCTCTGCAGGTATTGACAAAGGGGCGTATAGCGTTTACGGAGAAAAATCAAAACCGGATCTAATCTTTATTGCAAACGGTTCTGAAGTGGCAACATGTGTTGAAAGTGCTAAAATTCTTGAAGCAAAAGGAATGAGTGTTCGTGTTGTGTCAATTCCATCCGATGCAGTATTTGAAGATCAGGATGAAGCGTACCGCGAAAAAATATTGCCTTTTGCTGTACCGGTACTCGGTCTTACTGCCGGTCTGCCGATTGTACTTGAAAAGGTTGCAGGTCCTTTTGGAAAAGTAATCGGTCTTGAGCGCTTCGGTGCATCTGCTCCTTATAAAGTACTCGATGAAAAGTTCGGCTATACCGGTGCAATTGTTGCACAGAAAGCTGAAAACTATTTAAAAGAATTTGCTGCTATTAAAAGTAAAGTTCTTGCAGCTTTCAGATAATAGTATTTAACATTATCCCATTTTTTTCATACTGCAATCAATATGATTGAGAAGAGATAAGCGGGATAATGTATTACATCCATGGGCATTTCTGCATATACAAAATGACAATAAGCATTTTTTGTTTTTACAGAGTGTTTACAGATGAGTGTCATTTCTTCACGGTGAGGAAATGACACATTTACATATTAAAACCAGGAATCGTAATTATGAAAATCGGTGTAGTCAGCGATACTCATCGAAATAAAGACCTGCTGAAGAAAGCGGTCGATTGGATGGTATCGCGACAAAAAATTGCTGCTTTGTATCATCTTGGAGATGATTATGATGATGTTGCGGAACTTGGAGAATATTTTCTGGAAATCGTTCAGATTCCGGGAACATACGATGAACGTTATAAAAACGGCACATTACCTGCTAAAATCTCAGAGACTGTTTTTGGAGTCTCAATACTTCTGGTTCATGCGTTTGATAAAGATATTACAAATGACGATCTTTTGAAATCTGATATTATCCTTCACGGGCATACACATAAAGAAGAGCTGCGGCTTGAGGATGGTAAACTGTTTTTTAATCCAGGTCATCTCAAAGGGCCAATGGAAAAAAATGCCCCCCCCACATTCGGTATGCTGACTATTGGAGACAAGGAAGTCACTGCGACAATTTATGATATGAATTTTAAAGTTGTCAAGACTATGGAACTTCTGCGCTCTGAAAGCGGGCTTTACAAAGAGTAGCTGGTTTGCCATAAGCGTAGAGCCTTACTGCCGGATCCGGCTCTGAATAACATTTGAATAAGATCACATTTTTAGTTTAATATATTTCATAATGACAGTATTTTATACTGTTATCAAAGATTTATTTAAACCAAATGAAAAATTTTTGTTTATATTATTTACTCAAGACTGTATTATTTACAGTATATGTGGAAATTCTTAAACTATGGGCGTTCTGATCATGGATGATTTAAAAAAAATGATTCCTACTGGAGAAGCAGCTTCAAGGTGCACCCTTATAAAGGCTGGAATAAAACCTTACACATTAGACAATTATCTTAGGAGTGGAAAACTAAAGTTGTTAAGTAAAGGTGTGTACTGTTGGAATGACAATCTTCCAAATTGGCAAGGGCTGGTCGCATCATTACCCAGACTGATTGAGCAAAAAATCATTGTAGGAGGGATAACGGCACTTGAACTTCAAGGATATGCCCACTATTTGAAGATCAATCCAAATCAGCATATCCATTTGTATTCTGACAGTCATGTACCACTATGGGTTAAATCTCTTTTTGTTTCATTACAGACCGTACAGGTTTTCTGGCATTCTTCTGGACATTTATGGTTAAAAACAGCATCTTCAGATGAAGGTGTTTTTATACAGGATGAACAAAATTATAATTTGCCAGTATCTTCACCGGAGCGCGCTATACTTGAGCTATTACTACTATTGCCGGATCAATTTAGTTTCGAGTTTACAAATGAGGTGTTTCAGGGTTTAACGCAATTATCACCCGGAAAAATGAGCTTAATGCTTATGATGTGTAAAAATATAAAAGTAAAGCGCTTGTTTTTTTGGTTTTCAGACAAATATAATTATCCATGGAGAAAGCATCTCAATGAAAAAGAGTTTACTTTAGGCGTTGGCAAAAGGGTAATAGCGAGTGGCGGTATCTTTGACAATAGATACAATATCACGATCCCAGCCAGCATGCAGGAATCTTTTGATGAATAGAGCAACCCCGTTTTATAAACAAGTTCAATTGTTGATTCAGGTGCTTCCCCTTGCCTTTCGAGAAAAGTGCTTTGCACTTAAAGGCGGTACTGCAATTAATCTTTTTATTCGTGATATGCCCCGACTGTCTGTTGATATAGATCTTGTATATCTTGGTGATGAAGAGCGAAACACAGCACTTAAAATTATTGCAGCTTCATTGACAAAAATAGGCGATTCAATTTTAACTCGACTACCTGGAACAGCGGTACACTGTGCATTTAAAGAAAAATCAGATGCATTACGATTGCTTGTCGCACGAAATAATGTACAAATAAAAATTGAATTATCACCAGTGCTTCGAGGTACAGTATTTCCATCCGAAAGCAGAATGGTCACAAAAGCTGTTGAAGATGAATTCGGATTCGCAGAAGCACCAGTTATCTCCATACCAGATCTTTACGGAAGCAAAATTTGTGCAGCTTTAGATCGCCAGCATCCTCGGGACTTGTTCGATGTTAATCAACTTCTTGAGTCAGAAGGCATTACCGATTTAATCAGAAAATCGACGATTGTTTACATTTTGTGCCATTCACGTCCTATTGCAGAACTGCTGAACCCACATTGTAAAGATATCAGCCCTGTTTTTACGAATGAGTTTCAGGGCATGACATTGGATACCGTGACCCTTGACGAGTTGATCATGACAAGAGAAACACTTATAAAAAACATCCAGCAAAACCTGACAGACGATGAAAAGGAATTTATTCTTTCCTTCAAACGTAAAGATCCTCAATGGGATAAACTTGGCATTAGTGGAGTTGAAAACCTACCCGCGATTCAATGGAAAATTCAAAATCTGAATAAAATGAATCCTGAAAATCACAGGCAAGCTTTTGAAAATCTGGAACGATTGATTGATTCTTTTTAAGGTAGAAACATAACTTTTGAACAAATGTCAAGAAGTAAAGTTGTCGTTTTTGGGAAGAGAAACTGAATCATACCGAAAGTACTGATAAAAAGTATATTGTCGAAAAGCTGAGAGAAGGATATAAATAAATGATCTGTTACTTAAAAATATTAAAACATCAATATCTGAATTGTCCTCTTGAATTTAATTTTGATCCTTATTCAAGATTTTCTTTTAATGAACACGACCAAACGTTGAAATATGAGAGCATTTCTTTTCCTGAAAAATTTTGGGAATCTTCAAATTTAAAATCAATTAATGCTATCGTAGGTGAAAACGGGTCTGGAAAAACTACAATAATAAGAGATCTGTTTAACTGGATGCGAAGTCAAAAACAAATTCCGTATGAAAAATTTATTTGTATTCTTTCTAATCAAAATCTTTTAAATGATAAAAGCAGTTCTAAATTTACTATTTACTATTTGGGATTTGAGGATATCAAATGTGATGAGACTTTGTTTACTCTTGCAAAAGACCCATCGTTTGGTACAGACAAAAGGTCTATTGAAGACAAAATGCAGTTGTTGCCTATTTTTTATTCCGCTGGTTTTGGTTTAGAAGGATTAAAATACTTTGATAATTTTAATGAATATGGTCCTAATGGGAAATATTTCCAGGATGTAAGCACAGAGAATTTGTTTAGAGATGATTATCATAACTATCTTGAACGAAAAAAATCAATAGATGTTGACAATAGAGTACATATTGATACAATGCAACTCCACTTTCTTGAAGATATGCAACGACAAGCAGAATTTGCATTTGCTTTTGTTGCTGATAATAAAACAGTAGGTGGTAAGACAATTATTGATGAAATAAAAAGTCAAATTCCGAAAATAGTCATCATAAAATTTAACCACATGGCAGAATTTAAGAATATTGACAAATTTATTGCTTCATTAGAATTTAAAACAAAAAATTTTTCAAATTTTCTAAATGATTTAGAAAAAAAGGATGATAAACTTCAACTTTCCATTTTAGAGTATCTGTGTAGATTTATTAATAATTTTAAACAGTATTATGATTCTATCAACTTTAATGCAATAGTAGTGAATTTCTGGGATTCGAAATCCTCACTTAATACAGAACTTAATGACTTCCTGGAAGACCTTGGAAAAACCGATAGACACGATTATTTAAAAAAAGTTGTAAAAAGTCTAAAATATTTTAACCTGTTTCACATTAACAACGATTTTACATGTGAATTTGATATTAGTAAACTTGAAAATCGCACACTCATTAAAGAATATTTAGAGCATTTAAAAATTGTTAGTCTTTACTTACAACCTGGTTCTGTTTCATGGGATTACCCAATGAGTTCAGGGCAGTATAGTTTGGTAAACCTTTTCTCTCGGCTTTATTATGCAAAGAATCAAGCAAATGCTTCTGGAAAAAGTATTGTAATTTTCATAGACGAAGTAGAATTGTATTTACATCCTGAGTGGCAAAGAAAAACTATCTTCTGGATTGAGCATTTAATTGCAGAAATTATGAATGGTATGCAATGTCAGGTTATAATCGCATCACACTCTCCTTTTATACTTTCAGATTTGCCTACTAAATGTGTTTCTTATGTAGGTAAAAATTGCGCAGATCGTTATGGCTCATTTACATTTGCAGAAAATATTCATACACTTTTTATGAATACTTTTTCCCTAGAAAACGGTTTAATTGGTGAAAGTGCAAGACAAAAAATAAATAGTTTCTGTTAAATTTAGCTATTTTTTAAATGCCTGTCTATTTGGAAAAAATTAAAATGTATACTTTCTATCATTTATTGCAATTATTTGTTATAAA
>Ga0209373_10001219_pt1 | contig 31884 bp, 29 predicted proteins | sample Higcelweek5metaG_FD_187173 | JGI IMG/M metagenome (GOLD analysis project Ga0209373, IMG submission 187173) | Freshwater pond sediment microbial communities from the University of Edinburgh, under environmental carbon perturbations - High... | ecosystem: Environmental > Aquatic > Freshwater >... | reverse complement strand
GACCCGGCGGCGCAACGCCCTCATGAAGCTGCAGGAGGAGATCAGCCGCGAACGGCTGGAGGCGCTCATCGGCATCCGGCAGGAGGTGCTGGTGGAGGAGGAGAGCCCGGAATGGCCGGGGCTGCATGTGGGGCGCGTGTGGTTCCAGGCTCCGGAGGTGGACGGCGTGACCTACGTCAGCGGTCCCAAGGTGAAGCCGGGCCGCATGGTCATGGCCGACATTGAGCAGGCCAAGAGCTACGACCTGGTGGCCCTGGCGTAACTATCGCAGCAAGGCCCGGCCATCAGGACAGCCGGCGGCACGGGCGCCGCAAAGGATGTTTCGACCATGCAGCAGCGCAGGAAGCCCGGTCCGGCGGCGACATACTGCCACAGGGCGCACGTTGTGCCCAACGTCAACGTCATTGCGGCGGAATCGCTGACCCTTGGCCAGCGCGTGGCCGACGCCGTGACGCGCGTCGTGGGCGGCTGGCCGTTTATCTTCATCCAGAGCGCCATCATTCTGGTCTGGATCGCGGTCAACGCTTATCTCGCCTATCAGTACAAAAACACCCCCGGCTATTTCGACGCCTGGGACCCCTACCCTTACATCCTGCTCAACCTGGTGCTGAGCTTCGAATCCGCGTACGCCGGGCCGATCATCATGATGAGCCAGAACCGCCAGTCGGAGAATGACCGCCTGCGGGCCGAGCACGACTACCGCATCAACGTCACGGCCGAGGAGGAGATCAAGGTCATCATGGAGCACCTGGCGCACCAGGACGAGCTGATCCTGGAGATTTTGGCCCGCCTGGAGAAGGCGGACCCGGCGCGCGGCCGCGCGGACAGCGAGGGCTGAGCCGAAGCTCATTTTTACTCCATTTCTTTTGCGGCAAGGGGCCGGACCGGGCGATTCCTGGTCCGGCCTTTTTCGCGCCGTGTGCCTGCCACCTTCAGGTGTCTTCTTCTGCCACCCCAGGCAGACGCACTGCCTCCTCGAGTTGGCGATACCGCGCTGATTTGAAATTGCAATACGCTAGAATGAAACATTTTTTGTACTTTTATCGCACGGCACAAGCCTTGCTTTCCTCATTCTGTGCGGGGCGCACCCGCACGAAAAACAAGGAAGAGGGGTGAAGCATGACGACTGTGAGCAGACGAGACGTTCTTGGCTGGCTTGGCGGCGCGGCGCTTGGCGGCGTGCTGGCGGGAGTGGGCGGCGTGATGGCGACGGCGCAGGACAGCCTTGCGGCCAAGGGCAAGCCTGGGCTCAAGGAGCCGCCCAAGGCTCCGGCCTGGGTGGCGCATCCGCTGGACGCCGTTGAATGCGCGCCCGTGGCCCACGCCGGATACTGGGAGGACGGCCTCGGCTGCTGCTACGGAGTGTTCCATGCCATGATCGGGGCCATGGCCAAGAAGTATGGCGCGCCCTATGACCAGTTCCCCTTCCGCATGATGGAGGTGGGCAAGAGCGGCATTTCCGAGTGGGGCACCATCTGCGGCGCGCTGCTCGGCGCGGCCAGCGCCTATGCCCTGTTCTGGGGCCGCAAGGAGCGCGATCCCATGGTGACCGAGCTGTTCCGCTGGTACGAGAAGACGGCGCTGCCCATCTATGATCCGGGTCCGGCCGGGCAGGGCGCGGTGGGGCCTTTGCCCACCCATGTGTCCGGCTCCGTGCTGTGCCACCAGTCCGTGAGCACCTGGTGCCTCGCCACAGGCATCGACGCCTCCAGCCCCAAGCGCGGGGAACGTTGCGCGCGCGTCACCGCCGATGTGACCGTGAAGGCCATCGAGATCATGAACGCCAAGCTGAACGGAAGCTTTGCGCCGGTGCTCAAGTCCCAGGCCGAGGCGGCTTGCGGCGCGTGCCACGGCAAGGGCAAGGTCTCGCCCATTCTGAAGGGGCGCATGGACTGCACGCCTTGCCATGGCGGCAGCGTCCATGTGCAGGACAAGTTCCACAACCACCCGTAGCGCGGAATATTTGCAGACGACACGAGCCTTTGCCAACACTTGGGGTGGGAGGGCGTTTGGGAGGACGCCCTCCCCATGCCCCGCCGGGCGGCAGGACCTCGGGTCAGCAAGCCCGGAACAGCGGTAGCGGTGCAGCTTAAGGCGCAGGAGCGTGCAAAAGAATAGGGGAGGGCGGATGCCGCCGCCCCCACCCTGCGCCTGCGGAGACGCCGGCGGCGGCACGCTCAGGATGGGCAGAGGTTGGGAAAATTTCGCATTGTTCCTGCACGCCGCCTCCGCGGGCAAGAACCGGGGAGGGCCCGCACGCCCTCCCCACCCTTTGCCCGGCGTGCGCGTTTCAGATGCGCGCAGGGCAGCCGTATGGCACGCTTCAAAGAGCGCGCAGGCTTTCCGTGTGCGAGCCTTGGGAATCTTCGCGGCCGTTGTTCTCCTTGCGGACGCGCGGAAGGGGAGGGCGCCGGGCCCTCCCCGCTTCCCGGGACCGGGAGCGGGGAGGCTCAGCGCATGGCGTGTTTGAACTGGTAGGCCAGTTCCCAAATGTCCTCGCCCACGCGCAGGGTTTCGGCAATCCCGCGCGAGTACATGAAATCGGCCCCGCGCCAGTTGACGAAGATATCAAGATCCTTGAGGAAGCGCAGGGAACGCGCCTCGGCTTCGGTCTGGTCCGCAACTCCCTCCACCTGCTCGGCCAGGGCCGCCGTGATCTTTTCGCTCATCACCGGACGTTCGTCATCGCGCAACATGTCCAACAGCTTCGCAAGAAGCGCCTCGCGTTCCATACTTCTCCTCGTGTGCTCTAGCTTTTCCGGTAATCACCGGAGGTTATGCGCATGCGCTTGAGTATCTTCTGCAAGGAAAAGCGCTCCACGCCGCTTATCCTGGCCGCCTCTGAAATATTTCCCTTGGTGTGCTCCAAAAGCCGGTGCACATAGGTGCGCGTAAATTCCTCCAGCACCATCTGCTTGGTCTCCTTATAGGGAGAGAACACGCCGCTGGCCTCTTTACTCAGTCCTGTCCCGGCTTCCACCTGGCGCACGTGCGCGGTTTCGATGCGCTCGCCGGGGCAGAACACGGCCAGCCTGCGCACCAGGTTCAGCAGCTCGCGCACGTTGCCCGGCCAACTGCGGCAGGTGAGGTAGGAAAGGGCTTCGTTGGAGAGCTCCTTCTGCGGCACGCCGAGCTCGCGGCAGACCGTGAGCAGAAAATGGCTGGCGATGCTCGGGATGTCCTCCACGCGCTCCCGCAGGGGCGGCACGTGGATGGCGAGCACGTTGAGCCGGAAGTAGAGGTCCTCGCGGAAAGACTGATCGGCTATCTTGGCTTCCAGATTCTGGTTGGTGGAGGCCAGAATGCGCACGTTGACCGTGAGGGCCTCGTTGGTGCCCACGGGCCGCACCTCGCCCTCCTGGATGACGCGCAGGAGCTTGGTCTGCACCGGCGAGGGGATGTCGCCGATTTCGTCCAGCAAAATGGTGCCCAGGTTGGCAGCCATGAAGAGCCCCTTGCGGCTCTTGTCCGCTCCGGTGAAGGCGCCCTTGGCGTGGCCGAAAAGCTCGCTTTCCAGCAGCGCGTCGGGGATGGCCGGGCAGTTCACCGTAAGGAAGGGCGCGCCCGAGCGGTGCCCCAAGGCCTGGATGGACCGGGCCACGAGCTCCTTGCCCGTGCCGGATTCGCCCCGGATGAGCACTGTGTAGTCCGAGGCGGCCACGGCCAGGATGGACTTGCGCAGACGCCGCATGGCCGGGCTTTCGCCGATGAGCATGGGGCCCAGCTCGCTGTCCGCTGCCTTTTCGCGCAGGCGCATGTTCTCGCGCAGCAGCAGGCCGCGCTCCATGGCCTTGCCCACCACGCGGAACAGGTGCTCCTGGTCGATGGGCTTGGTGAGGAAATCGTAGGCGCCTTCCTTGAGGGCGGCCACGGCGGTCTCGACGGAGCCGAAGGCCGTGAGCATGATCACCGTGAGCGAGGGATCGCGCGCAAGGGCGGCGGTGAGCAGGCTTTGGCCGGAAAGACCGGGCATGCGCAGGTCGGTGATGAGCAGGCTGTAGTCGCCGCGGTCCAGTTCTGCCAGGGCCTCGTCGCCGGAGGTGCACACCTCGAAGGTCCAGCCGGGGAACTGGCCGCCAAGCAGGCGCGAAAGGCCCGCGGCGAAGTCCCGCTGGTCGTCGACCAGCAGCGCGGTGCCGCTTGGGGCTTGCGTCTGGCTGTTCATGCGCGCTCTCCGTTCATTGTGCTCCCAGCGGCGCGGCAGGCGCGCCCGCGGCATCTTCATCCCCGGCTTCCATTGCCGCAGCATCGGGGGGCGCGGCCGGGAAGGTCAAGAGGAATGCGGCGCCGCCTTCTCCCGTCACTTCCACCTCGCCGCCCAGTTCGCGCATCAGCTCGTGCACCACGGTGAGCCCGAGACCGGTGCCCTTGCCGATCTCCTTGGTGGTGAAGAAGGGATCGAAAATCTGCCGCAGGTTTTCCGGCAAGATGCCCGGGCCGTTGTCCTTCACCCGCAGACGCGCGCTTTTGCCGTCCGCGCCCGCCTCCGTGCTCACGATGATGCGGCCCGTGTCCGGCGCCACGGCGTCGAAGGCGTTCACCAGCAGGTTGGTCAAAATCTGCTCCAGGGTCGAGGCGTCGGCGACGACGCGCGGCAGGTCCTCGGCCAAGTCGAGGGTCAGCGAAACGCCGGTCTTGCCCACCTGCACGCGGAAGATCTGCGCCAAGTCGCGCACCACGGCGTTCAGGTCGCTGGGTCCGCTGGCGGGCTTGTTGCCCCGCGCCAGACCGAGCAGATCCTGCAGCACCTTTTGGGCCTTCTTGGTGTGCCGCACGATGACTTCAAGGTCCTCCTGCGCTTGGCTTCCTTGCTGGCTTTTTTGCAGGAGCTGGGCATAGCAGCTGATGACGCCGAGGGGATTGTTGATTTCGTGCGCAAGGCCGGCGGCCAGCTTGCCCAGGGCCGCCAACTTTTCGCTCTGCTGCATCTGAGCGCGCAGGCGCTTCTCCGCAGTGGTCTCGCGGATGTAGACCACGGCCCGGCCCACGCCGCCGCCATCGCGCAGGGGATAGACGCTCACGGCCAGGGTGCGCGGCCCGGCCAGCTCGAACTCCAGGCCGGAGGGCGCGGCCCCGGTTATGGCGGCGGCCAGGGTGCCGTCCTTCACCGCCGGGGCGGAGATGCTCGCAAACCAGGTCTGGATGCGCGAGCCCGGACGGATGCCTTCGGCCAGGGCGCGGGCGGAAGAGTTGGCCAGCACCACGGAGCCGCTTTCATCCACCAGCAGCAAGGGATCTGAAATGCCCTCGAAAATGAGCTCCAGCAGGCGGTTTTGGCGCAAAAGCGCGTCGATGGCCTCCAGGTTCTCAATGGCGATGCCGAGCTGCTGGCCCAGGGCGAGGAGCACTTCCGGCGCGATTTCCGGCCTTGCGCCGTTTTCCCAGAACAGGCCCATGAGCCCGCGGTTGAAGTCGGACGTGCTCACGGGCACGAAGACGCGGTCGGCCTCCATGCGCACCTGCCCGGCCTTCACCACGTCCACCCAGTCCTTGGGCATCTCGGCTTCGCAGTCCGGGCCGGGCCAGGCGTATTGCTGGCGGCCCAGCGGCGCGCACATGTAGGCGGCCCTGGCGGCGCCGAAGCGTTCGGCCATGCGCGGCAGGGCGGAGGTCAGAAGCTCCTCGTGGTCCTGGCTGCGGTTCAGGTCGCCCAAAAGCTCCACGAACAGGCGCACGTCGGTCTTGTGCTCCGCAGCCTCCAGGGTCAGATCCGCCGTGCGCGAGCGCACCTTGTTCTCCAAGTTTGCGGCGTAATCCTCCAGCTGGCATCTGGCGGCGCGCAGGTGGGAGGCGAAGGCCCCAAAGGCCTCCATGAGCGAGTGGATTTCGTCGCCCTCGTCCAGGCGGTTAAGGATGCTTTGGTCCTTGGGGCTGGTGAAGTTCTCGCGGAAAATGGCCGAGAGCCGCCGCAGGTTCGTCACCACCAGGCGGTTGAAGAAGATGACGATGAGCAGGAATACGCCTGCGGCCACGGCGAAGAACGAGCCGCCGAAAAGGGTGATGGATTGGCGGATGTGCTTGACGCTTTTGTCCACGGGCATGCCCACGAAATCCAGCCCGGCCAGTTCACCGTCCTTGCGGCCGAAGCCCCGCTTGTCGCCGTAGCGCTCTATGAGCACGCGGGGGGCGTCCTTGGGGTCGCCGTGGCAGGCGAGGCACTCGTGCTCGAAATGCACGGGCCGCGCCATGACGAAGTGCTCGATGCCGTCTATGACCTGGTAGCCCCGATAGCTTGTGGCTTCCGGGTGGTCCTTGAAGTGCCGGATGAGCCCGCGCTCCATGTCGTTGGCCTCTGAGGCCGGATTGCGCGGGAAAAGGGCCACGCGCCGGTACAGGTACTGGTCGCGCTGGGTGTTCAGGTCAACCAGCACCTTGCGCGTGACGAACGAGGTGCTCATGGCCTCCATCAGGAACTGGTCCGGCGGCAGGGCCTGCCGCACGGTCGGCCGCAGGATGCTGCGCACGTAATCCTGCACAGAGGCCAGATGGGAAAAGACCAGCTCGGCCTTGGCCTCGGCCTCGATGTGCAGCATTTCGCGCAGGTGCATGTTGAGGGAGAAGAGAAATATGCCTCCGAGAAGGAGGAAGATGCCAGCCAAGCCCAGCAGGAACTTGCTTTGGATCTTTCCGTGAAGAGGATGCGTCATGCTGGAGATCCTGGTTGGGCCCGCCGCACCGGGGCCGGGGCGCGGCGGGCATGACCCGGACCGGGGGCACTAGGATCCCGGTCCGGGCGGGGCGACGGTCTACACGCCGTGGGCGGCGGGGAAGAAGGTGGAGCTGACCCAGTAGAGGACGACCAGGGAGACGACTCCAATGGTGATGCTCCAGGTGATGAGCTTGATCTCGATGGGCTCGAGGGGCTCATACTCCATCTTTTGCATTTCTTCTGCGATCTTGTCTTCTTCAAGCTGCATGGTTGTGCTCCTTTGCTATGGTGCGCTTCGGGTTCTGCGCTCTTGGTTAGACTACGGGCGGCTTCACGCCGTGGAAGAACAGCCAGGAGATGAACAGGCCGATCCAGATGATGAACCCGAACAGACAGACAACGTACACTGCCGCGAGCTTTCCGATGCCCTCGGCCCAGAGCTTCTTGAAGTTCGACACGACGCCGATGGTGAAGAAGGTGAGCACGAAGAAGATGCCGCGGAAGATGCCGGTTCCGGCGATGGCGCCCTTGCCGAGCTTCACCATGTCCGGGCCCATGGCGCAGATTGCCAGCATGACCAGGAAGGTGATGACGTAGCCAAGGACGAAGCGGGGGAAGCGGTCCAGCACGGCGCTGAACTTCATGCGCTCGCCGGGCTTGCAGTCGATGAAGGTACACCACACCATGGCCAGAACAAAGGACCAGATGCCGATGAACACGTCGATGAAGATCTTGATGGTGGTGGCCGCCATGGTGACCCAGCCTTCCTGGTACTGAACGCCGGTTTCGGCCAGTACCTTGGCGCGGATCAGCGCGTCGGCGATGGCGCCGGAGGCGATGGCGCCGCCGTCGCTCTTCACCGCCAGGCCCATCCAGGCGCCTGCGACCATGGGCTCGTTCCACAGGCCCCACTGGGCGGCAAAGGGCAGAATGAGCATTTCGATGCAGGTGAACACGACCACCAGGGAAGATACCATGATGGGCACGATTGGCCGGGCGCGGATGGCGCCGCCGGTGGCGATTGCCGCCGAGACGCCGCAGATGGAGATGCCGGAGGCCAGGGGGGCGGACCACTCCTTGCTGAACTTGAAGTACTTGCGGGCGACGAAGTACACGAGCGCCCAGTAGATGAGGTAGGCTTCGACGATGGCGCACAGGCCTCGGAAGATGACCGAAGAGGCCAGGCCCAGGGCGTCGACGGCCTTGACGCCGAGTTCCGCGCCCAGGATGACGATGGCGATCTTGATGTACATTTCAGGGCGCAGGGCTTCCTTCAATTCCTCGGACAGGCCGGGGATGAAGTTGCCGATGAAGATGCCGGCCACAAGAGCCAGGATGAAGCCCGCCTCGCCGGTGAGCCCCAGGGACCACTCGAGGTGGTACTTGGCCAGTTGGTCAGGCGTGGCGGCAATCTGGGCGAAATGCCCGGCAGCCCAGCAGGCCATGCTGATGATGAAAACGATGGTGAACGACTTGACGAACTTGGGCACGTTGCCACCCAGGAACTTCACGCCGACGCTCAAGAACGCCGTGATGAAGACATAGGTCATGATCAGGGCGGCATAGCCGGGCAAGCCCTTGTAGCCACCAGTCGCAGCGGAGAAAATTTTATCCGCGCTGGTCCATACGCTGGTCTTTACGCTCCAGCCCAGGGCATCTATCCCTGCGAAGTTGAGCATCCCGAGCATAAAGAGGAAAAGCCCCATAATCAGGGCGAGCTTATCCTCGGTTAGCCATCTCTTTTCCGCCATGTGAACCTCCTTAGCACGCATGTTCGATGTAGTGTTCGCGGCGGCCACCCCTGGGCGCGCCGAACCGGACGATTGTGGACCAGGGGTTCGGGACCGACTCCCAGCCCAGCCCCAAAGCTTGCGCCTTGGTAAGGGCGGTCCCCCTCTCCTCACTCCATTTCCTACTAAGCAAGTCCGGGGCCAATTTTTCACAATCAGCAATATACTGTTTTGTTAATGTTTTTTGTCTTCCTTTTGCTCGTTACCGCCAACTGTCGGTTACATGGTGTATCCGAGCGGAGGCAGGGCGCCTTCAAAAACGTGGGTGCGAGAATTGGGTGATTCCAGCTCACCGGAACAACTTGCCGGGACACGAAAACAGGCAACCGGCAATATTTTCCAGATTAAATTTAGAATTACTTGTGACTCTCATGCAGGCGCAGCCTTCCAGGTTTTTAAACGGATGCGCTGGTTTGGCGTGGGGGCCGCCCTGCCGCCAGATTTGTCCGCCGTAGGCACAGGGGAGCCCTCCCCATTTTTGCCATCAAGGCGGATGCACAGAGGCTGGGCGAGAGTGTGTCTGACTGGTTTTCACCGTGATTCCGAAGCTGTCTTCTCTCCAACGCACGTTTCAGGGGTGTTCCGCCCGCTTCCCCAGATCGTTTCGGTGTCCTTTTGCCTTTCCCCGCAAACGAAAAGGCCCGGGCCGCGTCTTGCGCGGCCCGGGCCTTTTCGTTGCTTCGAGGGGGACCGGGGGGAATCATTCCACCCGGCCGGGGTTCGGGGGCGGCACCCCCGGTTCTCTCTACCTTCCCGTAATTCTCTCCAGGCCCCCCATGTAGGGGCGGAGCGCTTCGGGCAGCACAATGCTGCCATCAGCCTGCTGGCCGTTTTCGAGCACGGCCACCAGGGTGCGGCCCACTGCCAGGCCGGAGCCGTTCAGCGTGTGCAGGAACTCGCTCTTCTTCGCGCCCTTGGCCTTGTAGCGGATATTGGCGCGGCGGGCCTGGAAGTCCTGGAAGTTGGAGCAGGACGAAATCTCGCGGTACTTGTCCTGGCCGGGCAGCCAGACCTCGATGTCGTAGGTCTTGCAGGAGGAGAAGCCCAGATCGCCGCCGCACAGGGCGATGACGCGGTAGTGCAGGCCCAGGCGCTGCAGCACCATCTCGGCGTGGCCGGTCAGCAGCTCCAGATCCTCGAAGGATTTTTCCGGCCGGGCGAAGCGCACAAGCTCCACCTTGTGGAACTGATGCTGGCGGATGAGCCCCTTGGTGTCCTTGCCGTAGCTGCCCGCCTCGCTGCGGAAGCAGGGGGTGAGCGCGCAGTAGGCCGTGGGCAGTTGGTCCTCCTCCAGCACCTCACCGGAGTGCAGGTTGGTCACGGGCACCTCGGCGGTGGGGATGAGATAATATTCCTGGCCTTCGATCTTGAAGAGGTCCTCGGCGAATTTGGGCAGCTGGCCGGTGCCGGTCATGGACTGCTTGTTGACCATGAAGGGCGGCAGCACTTCCGTGTAGCCGTTCTCCGCCGCGCAATCGAGCATGAAGGCGCCCAGGGCGCGCTCCAGCTTGGCGGCCCAGCCGAAGCTGACGCAGAAGCGCGAGCCGGTGAGCTTGCCCGCGCGCTCGAAGTCGAGCCCGCCCAGGGCCTGGCCCAGCTCCCAGTGCTCCTTGGGGGCGAAATCGAGCACAGGCTTGGTCCCCCAGTGGCGCAGCACCGGGTTGTCCTCCTCGCCCGCGCCTTCGGGCGTGGATTCGTGCGGGATGTTCGGAACCTTGAGGAGCCAGTCGGATTCCTGGGCCTCGATGTCGGTCAGCTCGGCGTCGAGCGCCTTCACGCGCTCGCTGACGGTGGCCATGCTGGAAAGAAGTTCGCTGGCGTCCTCGCCCGCGCGCTTTTTCTTGGCGATCTCGGCGCTGGCCTGATTGCGTTCGGCCTTCAGGGCCTCGCCCTCGCCGATGAGCGCCTTGCGCTTCTCGTCCAGGCGGGCGAACTCGGCCACGTCGGGTTCGGTCTTGTGGCGTTTTTTCAGGGCCTGGCTCACAACGTCCAGGTTCCTTTGCACGAATTTGAGATCAAGCATTGTCGTTCTCCTTGAAATAAGGCGCGGGCGTTTCCGCTCCCCGCCGTGTACCCAAAGCCGGGCCGGGAATAAAGGGGGAAATTTCGTGCTGGCGTTTACGGGTCGATGCCTTGCTCGATGTTCTTGCGCCGCACGTGCAGCAGGTACAATACCGCGATGGTGAGGCCTATGGGCCCCAGATCCTGCAGCCAGAGCAGCAACAGGGCGGCGGGCACGCCCGCGCATAAAAGCCACGTCTGCCACCTCTTGCGGCGGTCCATGGGCTTGGCGAGCCAGGCGCTCTCCATGCCGATGAGCATCTCTATGGCGGGCAGCAGGCGGCGCAGCTCCGTGTGCTGCATGGGCGGCAACGGCAGGGCGAAGCATCCAGCGGCAAGGCCCAGGAGCGACAGCGCGATGAGGGCGGGGCTGTGGAAGACCAGGCCCGGCGGCAGCAGCAGCAGGCTCGCGGTCTGCACCAGCCAGTTCCAGGGCTCGCGCCGCCGCAGGCGCAGCTTCTGCAGCACGTTTTTCATGCGCTGCAAGAGCAGAGGGATCAATGTGCCGCTTTCCATGGCTTCCAATTGCCACGCGCGGCGTGCTTCTGTAAACAAGGCGCACGGGGGCGGAGATGAAAAAGACAGAGCAATATGACCTTTTGGAGCAGGAAGGCCAGTACCGTTTGTCGCGGCTGGCTTCCGAGGCCGGGCGGCTGGTTTCGCAGAGCGGCTGGATGCTGGCCACTGCGGAGTCCTGCACTGGCGGTCTGCTCGCCAGCACGCTGACCAACTTGCCTGGCAGTTCGGCCTGGTTTCATGGCGGGGTGGTGGCTTATTCCAACGCGCTCAAGAGCGGGCTGTTGGGCGTGCCGCCGGAACTCATCGAGGTGCATGGGGCCGTGAGCGAGGCCGTGGTGCTGGCCATGGCCCAGGGCGCGCTGCTTTTGCCGGGCATGCCCGAGGGCCGTGGCTGTTCGGTCGCTGTTTCCGGCATTGCCGGGCCCACTGGCGGCACGCGGGAAAAGCCCGTGGGCACGGTGTGGGTCGGCTGGGCCTGGCCGGGCGGCTCCAGGGCGGAGGCATTTCTGTTCCGGGGCGCGCGCACGGCCGTCAAGGCCCAGAGCGTGGCCGGGGCGCTTTTCGGCATGATGACCTTCGTCAGATAGTCTTAAACCAGAGAGCCGGGAATAAAGGGACGCGCATGGCCGCAAGCTGGCGCTGCTTTGTGGGCCTGCCCCTGCCGGAAGACTGGCGCAGGGGGCTTTCCCGCGTGGCGGCGCGTCTGGCAGCGCGCTTTTCCTCGCGCATCGCCTGGACCGCGCCGAACAACTGGCACATCACGCTGAAATTTCTTGGAGAAGTCGAGCCCGTGCGGCTGCCGGAGCTTTCCGCCGCGCTGCGGGGCATCACCTTTGCGCCGCTGGCGCTGCGCCTTGGCGGAGCCTGGATGTTTGTCTCCGGTTCCGGGCGCGCGCCAAGAACCCTGTGGGCCGCGCTGGCGGAGGGTGACGAAGCTGTTTCGCTTCTGGCGGAGCGGGTGGCGCTGGCGCTGGCCCCTTGCGGCTTCGCGGATTCCGGGCGCGGCTTTAGGCCGCACGTGACCCTGGGTCGGGTGAAGGCCGCGGCCGCCGGCGAAGACTGGGGGCTTGTAGACGCTGTGCTTGGCGCGGAAGCTTTCGAGCCGGCGTTGATTGGGGAGATCGTGCTTTGGAGGAGCATACTTGGGCCGGGGGAGCCCAAGTACGTCGCCCTGGAAGGTTATCCGGCCCGCGACCACGGCGGGAGCCCGGCTGGAGGGACCGCCTAGGCGGTGTAGTCCCCCCGGTTGAACTTGATACGCTCCGTCACCGTCATGGCTTCAAGCTCGGAGACCACGCCCTGAAGGGCGGGGTGGCTCTGGGCGAGATCGGGATTGGCGCTCTTGATGTCCTGCACGGCGCTGTCGATGTCGTCGAGAACGCCGTAAGCCGCCTTCAGACTGGAACTGCTGGAGGTGGTTTGCAGATTTTGAGCGTACTGGTCCCACTTGTCGAGCACGCTGTCCACCTTGTCCATAATCGCACTCCCCGACTGGGTTACCTCGCTGGTGGCCTCGACGTCTTGGGTCCCCAAAAGGGCCGTAAGCGTGCCGAGCCCGCCCGGAGGAGGCAGGGATGCGGTGCTGCTGGTGCTCTGCGTGCTCGTCTTGGCGACCTCGCCGCTCAAGATGTCGCCAAAAGCGGTGCTGGATTGTGTGCCGCGGTTCGTCTGGGTGGTCTGGTCCAGGCGGACGCTTTCCAACTGGTCAGGAAGGATCTTCATGGCAACTCCTCACCCTGTGGTTTGCTTTTGATGTGCAGAGACCATGCCAATGTGTGGCGTAGCGTTCCTGCTGAAATTGCTTTGCTTTTTTATGAAGTGGGGGAGGAAAATCTTGCCCCCGGAGCCCGCGGCCCTTGTTTTACGGTCATTTCCAACTACAGGATGCCGCCGCGCTTGTCCATTATGAGCGCCTGAGCGCGTGAGGTTCCCCGGGCGGCGTTTGGCGCGCACACCCCTTATCGGTGCTTTTTGTGCTTGCATTACCAGAGTCTGGTGATTATTTTCACATTGTTCCCGTCTCCCTCCCTCATTGCGGGAGGCAAAACGACTTACCAAGGGAGAGCGCCATGGCCCAAATCAAGAAGATTCTTTGCGCAGTGGACTTTTCCGAGCACAGCCCCGCCGTTGCGGAGTACGCCCGGATTCTGGCTCAGGGCCTGGGGGCCAAGATTGTTTGCCTGTACGTGGCCCCGTCTCTTTCCCAGTATGTGGGCTTCCATGTGCCGCCCAGCTCCATTGAGAACTTCGTGGGCGAGATCGTCACCGGAGCCGAGGCCACAATGAGCGCCTTTTTGAGCGAGAACTTCCAGGGCGTCGAGGCCGAGGGCCATGTGGTCACCGGCTACGCGGCCGAGGAGATCTTCGGCATTTCGGCCAAGGAAAACGCCGACCTCATCATCATGGGCACCCACGGACGCAAGGGCATTGACCGCATTCTCTTCGGCTCCGTGGCGGAGAAGGTGGTCAAGGGCGCCAAGTGCCCGGTCATGACCATCCGGCCCGAACACTAAGAGCCGATACGCCTGGACGACCAGGCTGGTTTACGTATATGAAGGCGCTTCAAGAGGCGGCCCGCCGGGTCGCCTCAGCGCCATTTTTTTATTGCGCACCATCTGCGCCAACGTACAGGAGCACACATGTCCAGCCAGCGCGTCCGGCCCGAGATCCTCGACTTCAAGCCCTACGTACCAGGGCTTTCGGTGGAGGAGATCAAGGCCAAGTATGGTCTTGAGCACATCATCAAGCTCGCCAGCAACGAGAACCCCTTGGGCGTCTCGCCCCTGGTGCAGGAAGCCATCGCCCGCGCTGCCGGTGAGGCGCACCGCTATCCCCAGAACCACAGCCCGCGCCTGGCGGAGGCCCTCTCCAAATCCGTGGGCGTGCCCGCGGAGTGCATTGTGGCGGGCAATGGCTCGGACGAGGTCATCGACCTGCTCATGCGCGTGGTGGCCCGGCCCGGCAAGGACAACGTGCTGTGCTACGAGCACTGCTTCAGCATGTATGGCCTTACCGCGCGGCTGTGCGGCGTGGACTACCGGGAGGTGCCGCGGGGCGACGGCTACCGGCTGCCGCTGGAGTCCTTGGCTGAGGCCGTGGACAAGAACACCGCCATGGTTTTCGTCACCAATCCGGACAACCCCACGGGCCAGGCCGCGCGCGCGGAGGAGATCATGGTCCTCTCCGGCGTGCTGCCCGCCGGAACGCTTTTGGTGGTGGACGAGGCCTACATGGATTTCACCTGGCCGCCGGAAGAATATTCCGTGATGCACCTGGTGACGGAGCTTGAGAATCTCGTCGTTCTGCGCACCTTCTCCAAGGTTTACGGCCTGGCCGGGCTGCGCCTGGGTTATGCGGCCATGCCTCTTTGGCTGGCCGACCACGTGCGCCGCGCCCGCCCGCCCTTCACCGTCAATCTGCTCGCCGAGGCCGCGGCCCTGGCCGCCCTTGACGACGACGATTATTACAGCACCACCTTGGACGTTGTCTTCAAGGGCCGCGAGCGGCTGCTGACCCGCCTGCCGCAGCTTGGCTGCGAGGTCTGGTCCTCGCAGGCGAACTTCGTCATGTTCCGGCCGCCGTACCCGGCCGGCGATGTGTGCGAGGAGCTGCTCAAGCGCGGCGTCATCGTGCGGCACCTCAAGAGCTTCGGCCTGCCGGACAACATCCGCGTCAACGTGGGCACAAAGGACGAAACCGAGGCTTTCCTGAAAGCCCTTGAGGAGATTCTCAATGGCTAACGCCGATCCGCTCATCGTCACCCTGGACGGACCCGCAGGGGTGGGCAAAAGCACCCTGGCCGCGCGTTTGGCCGGGGAGCTCGGCGTGGCCTTTCTGGACACCGGGGCCATGTTCCGCGCTGCGGCCTATACCTTGGGGGAAGGCGCCTGGGACTGGCCCCAGGGCATTTTGCAGCAGAAGCTGGGCGATTTCGAGTTCTCGCTGGCGGGCAGCGGCACGGACACGCGGCTGCTGCTGAACGGCCAGCCCCTGCCCCAGGCCATCCGCAGCGAGGAGACCGGCCGCTGGGCGTCGCAGCTCGCCGTCGTGCCTTCGGTGCGGGCCTACATGAAGCTGGCGCAGATATTTCTGGGCCAGACCACGCCCCTGGTGGCCGAGGGCCGCGACATGGGCACGGTGGTGTTCCCCGGCGCGCGGCACAAGTTCTTCCTCGATGCCGATCCGGACGAGCGCGCCCGCAGGCGTTGCCACCAGCTGGAAGCCCAGGGCAAGCCGGCGGATTTGAGCGCCATCTCCGCCAGCATCCGCCAGCGCGACGACCAGGACCGCAACCGCAGCATCGCGCCGCTCAAGCCCGCGCCAGACGCCATCGTGGTCGACACCACGAGCCTGACCGAGGACGAGGTGCTGGCCAAGGTGCTGGCGCACGTGCGCGCCGCCAGTCTGAACTGACGTCTGCTTCCGTCTTGATTTACGAAAGCCGGCGGGGTGACCTGCCGGCTTTTTTATGCCGCCCGGGCCCGGCCAGCAGTTGCGCCCGCCGTGGCCGCGTGGCCGCCTTTCTGCGCCAGCCCTCTGCCGCGCGGACTTGCGGGGGAAGCCCGAGCCTTGATATTGGAGGCCTGCGTCCAGGCGGCGGCGCCTGGACGGCACGTGAGCGGAATGAACCTTTTGCCGGGATCTGAGGTTTCGCATGGCGGAAGAGAAGAAGGACAAGTGGCTCGGCTATGTCGCGGTGACGACCATCGTGTTCGCGGTCTGCGCCACGCTTTCAACATTCAAGGGCGGGCAGCACTCCACGCGGGCGGTGCTTTCCCAGTCCAAGGCCACCAACCAGTGGGCCTATTATCAGGCCAAGGACATGAAGCAGTATCTGCACGAGCTGCAGAAGGACGGGCTCGATTTGGCGCTTTTGAACGCGGGCAAGGCCGAGGGGGACTACACCAAGGCCGTGCGGGCCAAGGAGGAGGCCTACGCGGCGAAGATCGCCAAATATGAGGCGCAAAAGGAGGAGATAAAAAAGCAGGCGGAAACCTATGACGCGGCAATTTCAGAGGCCCAGGCCCATTCCGCCGCGTTCGGCATGGCGATCATTTTTCTGCAGATAGCCATCCTGCTGTGTTCGGTGTCCGCCCTGATGAAGCTCAAGCCCGTGTGGCTGGGCGGCATGGCCGTGGGCGTTGTCGGGCTGGTGTTCTTCGCCAACGGATTTTTCGCGTTCTTCTAGCTGAAGGCTGTTGCCGGGCGCACGGCCCGGCAGCTTAGAGGTGTCAGGCCCCGCGCTTGTAGCCGATGGTGACGCCTTCCTTGCGGGCGATGACCGGAATGCGGCGCACCCCGCCGGTGAGGCCGAGCATCTCCGCCAGGGCGGCGGGATCGGTCTCGACGTCGATGAACCGCGCACGCGGCAGAGCGGCCCGCGCCCGCTTTGTGTGCGGGCAGGTCTGCTTGCCGTAAATGCGCGCGCCTTCGCCCTGGTCGGGCGCCGGATCCCCGTCAGCCTGTGGGCAGGGCTCGGGCAGGGTGCAGCGGTCTTTTTCCTGCGGGCTCATGCCCCCTAAATGGTCGCCAACAGGTTGGAAGTCAACGTGCTGAGCTTGGTGGTGCCGCCGTTCTTGTAATACTTGTAGATGCTGTCGCCCTCGTCGCGCAGGGCGTTCTGCAGCTCGGAAAGGGTCAGCGAGCCGTTGGAGTTGGTGTCGATCTGCTTGAAGGCGTTGGAGGCCAGGGAGACCTCGGACGTGCTCAGCACGCCGTCGCCGTCCTTGTCGTAGGCGGAAATATAGCTCTTGGCGGCCATCTTCACGTACGTGTTGACGGTTGCGTTGCTGGTGGTCGTGCCATCCAACAGGGAGTCCACGATGTCTTCGGTTCCGGAGCTTGCGCCGCCGTTCTTATAGTAATTGTAAATCGCATTGTCCTGGCCCGCCAGAGACTTCTTCATTTCCGAAAAAGTCACTGTGCCGTCGGAGTCCTTGTCCAGGGCGGCGAAAGCCTCGGCGGACAAGGTCACTTCGTCGCTGGTCAAAGCGCCATCGTTGTCCTTGTCGTTGTCCTTGATGTATTTTGCGGCCGCGAGGTTGGAGTAGGTGCCGCTGGGCAGGATGGACGTAGCGGTGTCGGAGTCGGAATCCGAGTCGCTGTTGCTCATGTAGTTCAGGTACATCTGGTTGGCGAGGGTGGGGTTGATGCGCATGTTTTTTCCTCCTGCCGAAACTTTGCATAATCCAGACCACCTGCCAGAACAGGACATTCTTGCCGCCGCCCTCCGCATTGGGTACATGAAGGCATCGGTTTAAAACCTAGCCAGGAGTCTGCAATGAAATGTGCCCTTCCCGCCGCCATCGTGCTTTGCCTGTGCGCCGCGCCCGCCCTTGCCGGGTGGACGGATGTTTTGGACAAGGTCCAGCAGCAGATTCCCGCCACGGCCAGTTCTTCTTCCGGCTCGACCACCGCCTCGAATTTGGGCGCGGGGCTTTCAGACGCCGACATCACCAAGGGGCTGAAGGAGGCCCTGGCCAAAGGAACCACCTCGGCCGTGAACAGCCTGGGCAAGAGCGACGGCTATTTCGCCAACCAGGCCGTGAAGATTCTGCTGCCTGATTCGCTGAAGAAGCTGGAGGCCCCGTTGCGCCTGGCCGGGCAGGGGCAGCTGGTGGACGACCTGGTGCTGGCCATGAACCGCGCGGCGGAGAAGGCCGTGCCCCAGGCCGCGAATATTTTGGGCGATGCGGTGAAGAACATGAGCGTTTCCGACGCCAAGGGCATCCTCACGGGCGGAGACGACTCGGCCACGCAGTACTTCCGCAAAAGCAGCGGCGACAAGATAGGCGAGATGATGAAGCCCATCATCAGCAAAAGCATGGAGAACGTGGGCGTGGCCAAGGCTTACAAGCGGCTCACCGCGAATCCGCTGGCCGCCAGCGCCGCCCAGGCCTACGGCCTTGATCTGGACACTTACGTGAACGCCAAGGCCCAAGACGGCCTGTTCCTCATGATCGCCAAGGAGGAGAAGGACATCCGCAGCAACCCGGCGGAGCGCACCACCTCCATCCTCAAGAAGGTCTTCGGCGGCAAGTAGCCCTGCCCGCAAAGCAGCAAAGAAGGAGCCTCCACATGCCGAAAGTGCTCATCGAACCTGCGGACTATCAGTCGTGCCGCCCGGCCGTGGAAAAGGCCTTCAAGACCTTTGGGCCCAAGGTGCGCGGCAAGAAGGTGCTGGTGAAGCCCAACGTGCTGCGCGCCGCCCGGCCGGAGGAAGCCGTGACCACGCACCCCGCCGTGCTGCGCGCCGTCGTGGAGTGCCTGCTCGACCTGGGCGCCGGGCAGATCATCGTGGGCGACAACCCCGGCGTCATGGGCTACGGGGCCAACGAGGCCTGCTTCGAGCACACCGGCCTGCGCGAGGCCTCCCTCGGCCATTACAGAAACATCGGCCTGGATGCGGAGGAGGTGCCCTTCTCCGTTCTGGGCGATACCTCGGTGCTGTCGAAGGTTAGCGTCTCCCGCGCGATTCTGGAGGCCGATTGCTTCATCTCCCTGCCCAAGTTCAAAACCCACGGGCTCACGGTCATCACCGGGGCGGTGAAGAACAGCTACGGCATTCTGCCCGGCGCGCAAAAGGCGCATCTGCACAAGCTTTCCGGCAGCCCGCAGCGCTTTCAGGAAGTGGTGGTGGACGTGTTCCGCCTGCGCCCGCCGGACTTCATTCTGGTGGACGCCATTTTGGGCATGCAGGGCAATGGCCCGGCCTCCACGGATCTGCGCTGGGTGGGCCGCATCATCGCGGGCGAAAACGCCGTGGCCGTCGATGCCGTCATTTGCCGCCTGATGGGCCTGGACCCGGAGCGCCTGCGGATGCTCTGCAAGGCCAAGGCGTTGGGCCTGGGCGACTTTGCGCCCGAGGCCGTGGAGATTCTGGGAACGCTTACGCCCATCGAGGGGTTCCGTTTGCCACCGCTGGACGGCGCCACGCACCAGGCGGCCACGCGCGGCTTCCTTGAAAGCCGCATCGCCATGCGGCCCAAGGCGGACCCGGCGCGCTGCACGGCCTGCGGCACCTGCGTGGCCCAGTGCCCGGCCCAGGCGCTGACCATTGAGGACGGCGTCGCCGTGGTGGACAAGGCCCTGTGCATCGGCTGCTTCTGCTGCCAGGAAATGTGCCCGGAAAAGGCCATCTCTCTCGTGGCCTCGTAGGTGGCGCTTGTGTCTCCCTGCTGTTTCGTGATATTTGTACGCACATAATCGCGAACGTTTCCGGCTGCCTTGGAGGGCCTTGCCGGAAACAAGGCACGCCGCCGACAAGGAGTCTCCGTGGACGATAACTCAGGACAGCGCCGCCTGCCGCGGCACCCTCGCGCCAGCCGTTGCCGCGTCCTCCCGCGCATCTGCGCGCTTGCGGCGCTCTGCGCCCTTGGCGCGTGCGCGCCTCAGGCCAATCTGCCACAGGTGGAGGCCGGGCAGGTGGACGCCGAGGCCAGAATCCAACAGGAAATGGTTCTGCGCAGCTCCGTGGACATTCTGGACCGGCTGGACCGCGTGGGCTGGAAGATCCGCGCCAGCAGCGCGGATTTGTGCGGCGACACTGTCGCCTATTCCCTGGGACTGAACTTTCTGGAGCTGGACGATTACGCGAAAGAGAAGCGCGACATCGCCCAGCATGTGCTTGGCATCCATTCGCGGCCCACGGTGTTCCAGGCGGCTCCCGGCGGTCCCGCCGACAAGGCCGGGCTGCGGCGCGGCGATGTCGTGGCGGCTGTGGCCGGAAAGACGGTGACGGACAAGAAGCATCTGAACGAGAGTCTGAGCGAGCTCATCAAAACGGGCGACCCCGTGGAGATGACCGTTGAGCGCGACGGCGCTCCGTTGACGTTCACCCTGGCGCCGGCCAAGCTGTGCTTCTACCCGGTTGTTTTGAGCCCCAGCGCCGATGTGAACGCCTTTGCCAACGGCAGCAACATCACCGTGTGCACGGGCATGATGAAGTTCGTGAAGAGCGACGACGAGCTTGCGGCCGTGGTCGGGCACGAGATGGCCCACAACACCCAGCGGCACATCCGCAGCAAGCAGGTGAACGCCTTGATCGGCCAGGTGCTTCTGGACCTGCCCATGATTTTGCTCACCGGCTACAATCCCGGCGTGGGGCAGAACCTCGGCGCAAGCATGTTCAGCCCGGAATACGAGGCCGAGGCCGACTATGTGGGGCTTTATTACACCGCGCGCGCCGGGTACGACATCCACAACGTGGCGGATGTGTGGCGGCGCATGTCCATAGAGAATCCCAAGGGCATCTCCATGGTGACCACCCACCCGAGCAACAGCCAGCGTTTTGTGGCCCTTGCGGCCGATGCTGCGGAAATAGACAGGAAGCGGGCCGAGGGCCGGGAGCTTAAGCCGGAGATGAAGGGCGACACCAAGCCCACGCCGCAGGCCGAATCGCAGAAGCCGGGCGGGCAGGCGGCGGTGACAGCGGCGGAGCAGACTGCCGGGGAAGCTGCCGGACAGGCTGCAAGGCCACTGCCGACAGGGCAGGCGGCAACACAGGCGGCAGGGCAGGGGGCTGGGCAGTCGACAGGCAATTGATAAGTCAGCCGGGACAGCAGGCTCCGGCGCTGGCGGTGGAGCAGAGCTCCCCGCAAACAAACGTGAAGTAGCCGGACCAAGCGGTCCGGAACAGGGAGGCGCGCGGATGCGGCGGAGCACAAAGCTGATTGTTGCGGGAACGCTGCTTGCGTTGCTGGCCCTGGGCGGGCTGGTCTTCGCCTCGCCCTATCTCGCGGTGCGCGGCATGCGCCAGGCGGCGGAGGCCCAGGATGCCGCCAAGCTTTCGGAGTATGTGGATTTTCCGGCTCTGCGCCAAAGCCTCAAGGATACGTTCAATGCGCGCCTGACCGAGGAACTGCGCAAGGACCCGAAGAATCCCCTCGCCTCCCTTGGGCTCATGTTCAGCGCAAGCATCGTAGGGCAGCTGGTCGACGCCTTCACCACGCCGGAAAATCTTGTCCGGCTGCTGCAGGGCCGCATGCCGCAGGAAGTGCGTCTCGGCTCCCCGTCGGCAGAGCCTGCCCCGGCTATGACTGACCCGGCAGCGTCTCCGACAGCATTCCCAACTGCGCCCACTGTCGCGCCCACTGTCGCGGCGGATCCCGCTGCTTCGCAGACCGGCACGCCCTCAGCCCAGACGGCTTCCACGCAAGCGCCTGGGCAATCTAGCGGGCAAGCCATCGGGAAATCCAGCGGTCAATCCAGCAATCAAGCCAGTGGGCACTCCGGCGGTCAAAACATAGCTCCGGCTGCCGTCCCCGCTGCCGCAAAAGCCAGCGGGCAGACCGTCAGCATGGGCTATGAGGACGTGAACCGGTTCGTGGTGCGCGTGCGCGGCAACAAGCCCGGTGCCGAGCCTTTGATGCTGACGCTGCGGCGCGACGGAATCTTCAGCTGGAAGCTCTGCGCCGTAACGCTGCCGAAGTAGCGCCGCTTTACTCGTCCGGGAATTCCTGCCCCACCTTGAGCACGTGCGCGGCCAGCGGCGTGATGGGCGCGCCCACGGCCAGCACCAGCGCCTGCGGGCTCATGTAGTCCTTGGACCAGTCGAGGCTCAGCGCAACGCTCCCATCGGGCTGCGGCGTCGCGCTCGCCACCAGGGCGCGCAGGTTGGTGGCCTTGGGCCCGTTTTTGCTCTTGCGGTCAAACATCACCACATCGCGCTCCATGAACGCCGCCCAGCCGTCGCGCCAGCGCGCCACGTCCTCCGCGCTCCCGGCGTAGCGCACCACAAAATGCTCGCGCACGGCCTGCACAGGGCGCTTCATCACCGGCAGGCTTTCGATGCGGACGGGGTTGAGCCCGCCGGGCATCTGCGCGGCCAGGGTGTCGAGCACATATTCCGGCCCCAGGGCCTCGCGCAGGGTCAGGGTGAACCATTCGCTCTCGCTCTCCACGCCGACGGGCAGCGCCCGGCCGAAGGAGATGCGCGGCATGGGGTGGTAGCCAGCGCTGAAGGACAGCGGGAAACGCGTGCGGCGGAGCGCCCGTTCGAGAATGCTCTGCAGTTCCAGCTGGCTCAGGTAGGCGGCCTCGCCGCGCTTTTCGTACCAGATGCGGTACTGGGCCTGCCGCTCGGAAAGCCCAAGCACCGGCGGGCCGTCTGCCTTGGTGCGTTTTTCGGGCGCTTGGTTGATGAACGCGGCGGGCGCGGCAGAGCCCAGCGTCTCCTCGCGCGCTGGAGCGGCATCCGCTGGCGGGGCCTGGCCCGCCTCAGCGTGGCCGGAGGCCGTTTCGGCGGCGCTGGCCGGTTCCTGGTCGCGGTGGGCGAACACCACGCGCGGGCGGATGTCCTTGTCCGCCGCCTGGACGGCAAGCTCGGAGACGCGGCCGTCCATGTTGCACACGCCGCAATTGCGGCAGGCTCCGTAGCGGCAGTCCTCGGTGCCCTTGGCCTCAAGGGCGCGCTTGCGCTCGGCCAGCAGGTAGCGCTTGGAAACGCCGCAGCTCAGGTGGTCCCAGGGCAGGGGGGCGTCCACATCGCGCGCGCCCTGAAATTCCTCCGCGCTCAGGCCGTGCTCGGCCAGGGCTTCGAGGTAGGGCTCCAGGCGCAGGTGGTCGCGCCAGCTGGAGAACAGCGCGCCCTTGCGGTAGGCCGTTTCCAATACCGGGCCAAGGCGGCGGTCCCCGCGCGAGAACACGCCTTCAAGAAAGCTCATTTCCGGCTGGTGGTACTTGAGGGTGATGCGCTTGAACGGCTTGAGCGCGTCCTTGATGTAATAGATGCGGCGGCGGATCTCCTCCATGCCGATCTGCGCCTCCCACTGAAACGGCGTGTGGGTCTTGGGCACAAAGGGCGACACGGCGGCCGTGACCTGCAGGCGCTTGACGTGGCGGCCTGCAGCATCGCGCACCTTCACGCACAGGTCGGCAATGGCGTCCAGGTCGGCGTCGGTTTCCGTGGGCAGGCCGATCATGAAATAGAGCTTCACCTGCTGCCAGCCGTTCTCGAACAGCGTGCGCACGTGCTCCACCAGGCCTTCCTCGGTGACGCCCTTGTTGATGACGTCGCGCAGGCGCTGGCTGCCGGCCTCCGGGGCGATGGTGGCTCCGGTGCGGCGGATGGTCGCCATGCGCTCCATGATGTGCTCGGACAGCGAGCCCACGCGGAGCGACGGCAGGGAGATGCACACCTGCTCGGCGGCGCAGCGGTCGAACACGGTGTCGAAAAGCGTTTCCAGGCCGGAGTAGTCGCCGGTGGAGAGGGACAACAGCGAGACCTCCTCAAAGCCCGTGGCGGCAACGGCCTTGGAGAGCATGTCGCCCAGCTGTTCCGGGGTCTTCTCGCGCACGGGGCGGTAGACCATGCCCGCGTGGCAGAAGCGGCAGCCGCGTGTGCAGCCGCGCGCCAGCTCCAGGGTGTAGCGGTCGTGCACGGCCTGGCCGAAGGGCACGGAGGGCGACAGGGGGAAGGGCGCTGCGGCCAGGTCGGCGACGATGGCCTTCTCCACGCGCTCGTAACCGGGCGCAAGGGGCCGCACGGGCGTGCCGGGTCCGTCCCAGGCGAAGAGCGCGGGCACGTAGACGCCCGGCAGGCGCGCCAGCTCGCGCAGCAGCTCCGCCCTCGGGGTGCCCGCCTTTCGCGCATCGGCGATGCGGCTCACCAGCTCGGGCATGACCTCCTCGCCGTCGCCCAGGACCATGAGGTCCAGGAAGTCGGCCAGGGGTTCGGCATCATAGCAGGCGCCGCCGCCCGCCATGATGATGGGCCAGGGAGCGCCCGCGCCGCCGTTGGGCCCGCCGGTCAGGCGATCCTTGGCGTGCAGGGGAATCTGCGCCAGGTCGAGCATGTACAGCACGTTGGTGTAGCACAGCTCGTGGGTGAGGCTGAAACCCACGGCGTCCAGCTGCGCCAGGGGCGTGTCGGTCTCCAGGGTGGCCAGGGGGGTGTTGTGCTCGCGCAGTATGGCCGCGGCGTCCTGGCACGGGGTGTAGGCGCGCTCGGCCAGCAGGTCCGGCCGGTCGTTGATGGCCTGGATGAGGATCTTTTGCCCCAGGTAGCTCATGCCGACTTCGTACATGTCGGGAAAGGCCAGGGCGATGCGCCCCCGCACCAGGGACGGGTCCTTGAGCGTCACGCCCCATTCGTTGCCGAGGTAGCGGCTGGGGCGGGGCAGCAGAGGCAGAAGTTCCTTCACGCGGGGGCTCCTTCACGCTTGTGCGCGGCAATAAAAAACAGGGGCGGCAGGACCGATCGTCCCGCCGCCCCCATGTGGATACAGGCGGATGTGGGCTTATTTTGTGATGAGCTGGGAGAGGTTGCCCGCACCGGGAGCGGAAAGGGTGAGGTTGCTGGCGGCCTCCAGGTACTTGGTCTTCAGCTCCTCTGGCGCTTTGGTGTACTCGTAGAGCACGTGCTTGGTGGAAATGGAGCCGATGATCTCCTGCTCAAAGGGGTAGCCGAAGGGCAGAAGCATCATCTGCACTCCCTGCTGCGTGGGCACGGTCTGGATCACGGCGGGATCGTTGATGGTCTGGCCGTCTTCGCTCCACTTGCCGATGACGGTTTCGCCGTTGATGAGCTTGACCAGGCGGATATCGTAAGACATGTGGGTGACTCCTTGGTTTTGGTGAGCGGGAAGGTAGGGGCTCCACCGGCCCCTGTCAAGGGATGGCTCCCGGCGCGGGTCTGTCCGCTCCGGCGCGAAGGCGTTGCTGCGCGCCTTGCCAGCCGCTCCGGCTGGCGGTACAGCCCAGTAAACGTAAGACACTGGAGAGCAAATGATCCGTCCCCCCCTTCTCCGTTCGTCCGTTGCCGCACTGATTCTTTTGACCCTTGCGCTCTCCCTGGCCGGGTGCTGGGTGCCGGAGCACTACATCGGGCGCATCAAGATTGCGCGCGACGGCACCTACACGCTGTATCTGGAGGGCACGGCCGTGCAGCCCGAGGCGTTGCGCGCCATGCGCGACCTGAACGCGGAGGCCAGAAGCGGCGCGCTCAAGCCGGAGGAATTGAAGAAGCGGCAAGCCGAGGCCCTGGGCCCCATACTCAAGGAGATCGCCAAGCTCAAGGCGGAGGGACGCGTGGACAGCGCCAATTCCATAGGCGACGGGCGCGTGCGCTTCAGCCTGATTGGAAAATGGCGCATGGACCGCGACGTGCTGATTCTGCGGGAATTGCAGGAGCCGCTGACTTATGCCGTGGGACAGGACGGAACTGTGCGCGTGCGCGTGAAGGACGCCGCGCCCGTAAGCAAGGTCTCGGCCCTGGGGCTGACCCTTGAGGGGGATTTGTCCATAACGCTGGCCGAGGACATAGAGGTTCTGGAGCACAACGCGCAGAAGGCGCCCAGCACGCCGACAGGCGCGTACCGCTGGCACATCGACGCCAGGACGACACAGGTTCCCTACATGCGGCTGCGCTTCCCCACGGGAGCCCCCGAGCCCCAAAGCTCGCAAGCGCAAAAAAAGCTTGCCCACCACTGAGAAACGGGCTAAAGAACCAAACCGTTCCGGCGAACTGGAACGCCTTTGGGGATGTAGCTCAGCTGGGAGAGCGATGCGTTCGCAACGCATAGGCCAGGAGTTCAATCCTCCTCATCTCCACCAAAGAAGATTAACGGGCTATGGCAGAAACGCCGTAGCCCGTTTTTCGTTTTCCTAACCTATTCTTGATGCTGACAGGAACGACATTGAGTCAACCTGCCAGAAATCAGTGCCAAATCGCGTGCTGGTTTACTGGCCGGTCTTTGTTGTTTTGGGTGTGCCAGAGGAGACGCTTCGTCGATCATGGACGGCATCTGTCCGATTTTATCAAGTGAGCGTCAATACCACTTGTCATTGCAACATGCCGTTAATTCAGTAGATTAAATTTAAGCGATTGGTTGTTAGGGCAGGTTTGCGGCGTGGCTCCTTGGGCCACTCTTCCGCTTGGGGGAGAGATGTTCCGGCAGGCCACAAGGGCATTGCAAATCAGGCCTGGAGGGCGTCCACCCGCGCGAGGTTCCGGGCGAAATCGGCGACCATGTCTCGGCACACGGGGCGGCCCAGCGCATTAAAGCTGTTAGCGGCGGTGGAGCAGAAGATCAGCACATACCTCAACTTGCCCAGTTCAAAGTATGGTTCTGCATAATACGAATGGATGCCATTTGGGATGAACAAAACCCAGTCGATGGGCCGGGTGCTCATGGTGGTTTCGTCGACCACGAGATGGTCCAGACCGAAGCGGACGAGGTTTTCCGCAATGGAGCCGACGTATGGGTATTCCACCCTGTGGGATTTTCCCTTGCAAGGTGCGCCAACGCCCGTCACCATCACCCGGTTTTCATCAATGAATATCCGGGAGAGCATGACTCCTTCCGCCTGGATGCCGCCTGGGCAGATAGCGAGCAGCGCCTGGAGCAGCTCCTCTTCTGTTTGGGCTTGGCTGAAGGCCACAACGTTGTGGGATACGGGCGGCGGCGCGCTTTGAGGCAGGTTGAAGAGCGGTTGAAGTTTGACCCACAAATAGCTGCCCCCCCGGTGAACCAGAGGGCGAATGCGCGCCGAACAAAAAAAAGGCTGCTCCTGCCGGTCCTGCAAAGTGATCGCACCCCGCCAGGAGTTGTTGAAGATCAAGCTTTCGTAGATGCCTTGCCTGCTTTGCTCTGAAGCATTTGCGAAAAGGGTGTCGAACAGGGGCAAGGTTTCCCCGGGCGAGAAGCGGAATAAGTCTTGGGCCGCCTTGTTCGCGTGCGCTATCTGCTTGCCGGGAAAGCGCACCAGCAGAACCGGCGTGTCCATCAATTCTATGCTTTCAAAGGGCGTTATGATTTTTTCCAGTCCAAAGGCGCGCGACACGAGGTTGGTGCAGCAGGCCAGCAACCCCACATAGCATGTGGAGGCGTCGGGTGCGGCAAGCCCTAGCAGCACCATCCAGCGCGTTTCGCCATCTTCATCGTGAATGCGGAAAACAACAGAGGTGGGCTGTTGGTTTTTGGCGCACTGCAGCGCGTGTGAGAACGCTTCGAAATCATCGCTCAGAACAACGGTCTTCGCGTACTCCTGATTTTGCAGCAGCAGGCTGACGTTCGTGTTGAAGGAGTTCGAGTCATTTTTATTGAAAAATGTGATCTTGTTGTTGGCGCTGTTGATGTACCAAAAGACAGCGGGGATGTCCTGAAGGTCTGACAGCCATTGATGCAACAGCCGCACGAAATCGAAAAAAGGTTTTTTCTCACGCTCCACAAGTCATTCCTCCCGCGCCATTCGCCAACTTCCAATTTTCAGCCGTACTTGCAAAATTCATCTTCATCAAAAATGTGGCTCACCCCGGAACTGCGTCCCCCGTCGCGCCACGCCGTCAGTCTCTCATTCAGCAGGGGGAAGCTCCTCCACCGCACCGGCCTCAGCCCAGTGGGCCAGCAGAGCCTTGCTGTCCATGTTGCGGCCAATGCAGACAATGAACGGTGGTGCTGCCTGGGTTGAGGTCTTGCTGCCCTCGGGGGCGGCAAAAGGCTCCACGGCGTATTCTCCGCCAACACCTTGCAGCAGGACCGGCCCGTCTTCAAGTGTATCGAGGATGCCTTTAATGCGGAAGGGGGAACCAGGGCAGGTACGCGCCAGACGTAAAAGATCCACTCGGCTTAAGGGGCGCCGCAAGAAAAGGCGCACTGCGGAGAAGCCTTCGGACGCGTGGCTTGCGCGTGCGCCAGGAACGCGCGGGAGCAGCCCCGCAGAGGTCTTAGCTGGCTCGAAGAGGGGAAGCAGCTCCGGCGGCAGCGGGTCGGAACTCGACTCACACAGCCGGGCCGCCGGATTGAGCGCCTTTACCTCTGCCCGCAAATGCAGACGCTGCCCAGGGGAAGCGAGGTTGCACTTGCTCAGCACCACCACATCCGCTCCGCGCACCTGATCCCGCCCCAACTCGCTTTCAGCCAGCAAGGCCTCGCCATGCAGGCCGTCCAGCACGGTGATTACCGCCTCCAGGCGGACAAGCTCCCGCAGTTCCTCCAACTCGGCGCGCAAGTTTAGCGGGTTGGCAAGGCCTGTGGTCTCTAGAATGATGACTTCAGGGTTGGCCCTGGCCTGCAGTTCGCGCACGCCCGCCCGCAGGTTGCCGCTGATGGTGCAGCAAACGCAGCCCTCGTCCATGGCCAGAACCGGCGCGGCGTCGCCCACGAGCCGCTCGTCCACGCCAGTGGCCCCGATTTCGTTTTGAATGACGCCGACGCAACGTTCCCTGGACCGCTGCCGCTCTATGATGCCGTTTAACAGCGTGGTCTTGCCCGACCCCAAAAAGCCGCAAAGCACGAACAGGCTGGGCCGCGTGTCCGCGTCGAAGGTCGGCAAGGCGTCTTTTTCCGCCACGGAGTGCACGCGCCAGCAGGGAGCGTGGGCCACTTCCGCTGGCAGGGCCTCTGGCTTCAAGGCCGCGCCCCGCAGTTCCAGCACCGCGTTTCCGACCAGCGGCGGCGTCGCGCCTGCCCAGCCTAGCCACTCCGAAACGTGGCTCAGGTCTGGCGCGCCCACATTGCGCCAGCGCCCGTGCTGGTCCTGCTGCTCCTCCCAGGCCGGCCGCGCCTCGCGGCGGAACAGGTCTGGCGCCTCGCCGCCGCAGACCGTAATGGCCGCAGCCAAGACGTCGAACCAGTCGCGGGCGATGTCCAGGGCGGGGATATCCTCCTCCAGGCCGCCCGGCTGCACTAGCCAGTCCTTGCTTCCGGGCAGGAGGATGCCTTGCATGGTGCGGATGCGTTTGCGCTCCGGCGCTTCCAGGCACAAGGCCAGAGAGCCGCCGTCATATGGGGCCGCAAGCCTTATCTGCGCCACCAGAAAGGGGCCGGACAGTTCCGGAAACAACGGAAACGAGCGCACCGCGTCGGCATAGCCGGGCCTTTGGGTTTCCACGGCGGCCACCAAACGCAGGCGCTCGCACAGTTCCTCCTCCGGAGCGGGGAAATAGTGCAGTTCAAAGCGTGTCTGGAGCAGTTCGGCGCTTTGCAAGGCCTCGTCCGGAGCGTCCGTTGTTCCCAGGCGCATGCCGTAGACGCCAGGCCGTGTGTCGATGCGCGCGGTGAACGTTTCGGCGTCGAAGGGGGCGAGCCCGCGCCAGCGCACCAGCCGCCGGAAGACATTCTCGCGGCAGGCTTGAGTGATGGCATTGATAGGCAATCCGGCCAGACTGCTTGCCGTCACACGAGGCGCTCCGGGAGGAAGAAAGTAATCGTTGCGCATGCCGAACCTCCGCGTTCCAATCGTGGCAATGAAGGGGCGGGGCCCCTTGCGCAAGCCCCGCCCCGGTTTGCTAGCCGAAGGTTATGGTGTCGCCGTTGCCAAGGTAGTCCTTGGTCTTGGAGCGGTAGCGCGCGGTGCCCTGCACTACGGGATAGCCGCGTTCGACAAACTTCTTGGCCGTGAGCACGCCTGTGCAGTGGTTGCAGCCGATGCGCTGGAAGTCCCACTTCTTCAGCGCGATGACCAGATCGTCATACTTGGGGTCCCAGTCTTCGAAAGGCGAGATGTGCAATCCGCCGTAAAGACCGTGGAACTGGTCGTTCTCGTACTTGAGCTCCTTGTGGATCACGGAGGTCATTTGCAGAATGCCCTGGTGGTTGCACCCGGAGACCACGACCAGCCCCTTGTCCTTCACGTTGAAGGCCAGGGAGGTTTCGCCGAAGACGCGGTTGATGATGGGCACGTCGAACTTGATGACCGCCATGCCTGGCGCGAACTTCAGGATGGGCTCCTTCTGGATCACGGGCTCGCCCTTGTATCCGGCGTCCTTGATGTACTGCATGCCTTCCTTGTAGAAGCCCGCATGCAGATACATGGGGATGCGGTTGTCGTACTTCATGGTCACGGGCAGGCCCCAGAAGTGGTCCCAGTGCTCGTGGGACAGGAACAGGGCCTCGATGTCGTGCGCAGCGAGCATCTGGTCGATGCGCTCGCGCTTGAAGGCCTGGTCCATCCACTGGAACGACCAGCCCGAGTCCAGCAGGTACTTGTGCTTGCTGCCGTCCATGGCCTCCATTTCCACCAGGCAGGAGAAGCCGCCGGGATTCTCCGGATGCAGGGCGACCTTGGCCTGCTCGGCCCAGGCCCTGTCCAGATCATGGGGCAGATACTTGCCGATGCTCTTGATGCCGTCCTCATAGGAGCCCTTGCCCGGTCCCTTGCCATTGGCGAAGGGAGCCCAGTTGAGCGTGTACTGGTTGACCAGCAGACCGCCCGCGGCATGAATGTCGCCCATGAGATCGGCATTGCTGAACCAGCTTGTTTCAGAGATGTTTGTCACCTTGACGCTGCGGCAGACGCCGAAATCCGCTTGCTTGCGTTCGATGGCGGGCAGGCGGGAGTAGGCCCACTTGGTGTATGAGTATGCGCCCATGGAGGCGAAAAGCCCCGCACAGGCTCCTGTGGCCACGCCCTTGAGGAAATCGCGCCTATTCATTGTCTTGTTGTTGTCGTCCATGGCTATCCCCCTGGGCTACTTTATGATTTGCACGGTCTTGCCAATCCAGGGCAGGACATTGATGAGCAGGAAGTAGAACGCCACGCCGCAGGCCAGCCCCGCGGCCAGGCCGCCAGCCAATGACGGGCTCCAGCGTACGTCGTGGGCCACCACTTCCTCCTTGTGGCCCGCCAGTTCCGTGGCCGTCTTGGGCACGGCCTTCCAGCCCGGCCAGCCGTCCATGAACCACACGTTGATGAGGAAGATGTTCACCAGCCAGATGGTGGGAATCATGGGGAACTGCTGGGGATGGGAGAAGCCCTTTTGCGTGCCCAGGAAGAGGTGGGCCGTCTTGTAATAGGCCACGTATAGGCAAACGGCCAGGAGCCCGGTGATGACCGTGCGCAGGAAGACGTTCACCGGACGACTGAACTTGGTGGGCCAGTTGCCCAGATAGAAGTTGAGGAACAGCGTGGGCACCAGCCAGAAGATGGCCATTTCGCCCACGTGCAGCCAGCGCCAGTCGGGAGCCATGTCGCGGCGGGTGCCACGCACTGTCTCGCCCCAGACCAGGTCCTGCGCATAATAGAGGAAGAAGCACAGGCACACGGCGATGGCGATGATGCCGAAGAACGATGCCGTGCGGCGCAGCCAGTCAGTCTTGATGAGATTGAAGGGATAGCGTTCCCAAATAGTCTCAAACTGCCACACGATGACGGTGCAGCACATGATCCAGGCAATGTGGAAGTTGCCGGACACCGTGTTGGCGAAGCTCTCCCAATAGGGCGGGGTGATGGCCGTATACTGCTGCCAGGGGTAGAAGAGAATGGCCATGTGCGAGTGCATGGTCAAAAAGTACACGACCATGCTGAGGAAGAAGGTGACGATGGCTATGGTGATGCCGCGGGCCGGCTGCTTGAGGTCACCCCACGGTGCGTTCTCGCACGCGACCACCCAACTGGGCGAAAGCCAGGAAGCGATGGCCGCGAACATCATGATGGCCTCTGTCGCATACTCCCAGGCATAGAATCCGACAATGCCCATGGACTCCAGCCGCTCTGGGCTGAAGTAGGAGATGCCGAGGTTGCCCAGCATTTCCATGAAGAAGCCCTTGATGACCAGCAGCATGGCCGCCACGCTGAACAGCGTGAGCACCACGCCCTTGAGCGCGGGGTGGGCCCGCTCAAGCCAGGTGCGCTTGAAGGGCCAGAAGTCGAAGATGTAGGCCACCCAGATGAGCAAGATGAGCATCCAGCGGCAAACCATGTACCCGACATAAGGCGTGTATAGCCTTAGAATTCCGCGCGGATCCTGAAAGATCCACCATGTGCTGTAAAACAATGCCGCGATGAACAGGCAATTGGCCAAGAGCGGCCAAGGCCCGCTCCAGCGCTTGACCAGCTTGCGGCTCTCCAGATAGGAAACCGTATCACCGTCCGTTCCCATGGGATGTCCTCCCTTGCGGCTGGCGGGCGCTACTGCGGGGATGC
>Ga0209373_10001218_pt1 | contig 31894 bp, 25 predicted proteins | sample Higcelweek5metaG_FD_187173 | JGI IMG/M metagenome (GOLD analysis project Ga0209373, IMG submission 187173) | Freshwater pond sediment microbial communities from the University of Edinburgh, under environmental carbon perturbations - High... | ecosystem: Environmental > Aquatic > Freshwater >... | reverse complement strand
GAGGGCCGCATGTACTGTCCCACGGTGATCATGGAGCAGCCCGCGAGCTTGAGGTCGCGGATGACGTCCTTGAGCTCCTCGTCCGTTTCGCCCAGGCCCACCATGAGGCCGCTCTTGGCGGGGATGCCCGTGCCGCTCCCGGCCACGCGGCGCAGCAGCTCCAGGCTCTGGGCGTAGTCCGCCTGCGGCCGGATTGTGGAATACAGCCGGGGCACGGTCTCCACATTATGGTTCAGCACATCGGGCTTGGCGGCGAGAACGGCCGCAAGGGCCGCTGCGTCGCCCTGGAAGTCGGGGATGAGCACCTCGACGGTGCAGCCGGGCATGCGCGCCTTGACCTGGCGGATGGTCTCGGCGAAGTGTGCGGCGCCGCCGTCGGGCAGGTCGTCGCGGGTGACGGAGGTGATGACCACGTGCTTGAGCCCGAGTCTGGCCGCGCCTTCGGCCACGCGCCGGGGCTCGTCGGCGTCGGGCGGGAGCTGGCGGCCGGGATTGATGTTGCAGAAGGCGCAGTTGCGCGTGCATTCCTTGCCGAGAATAAGAAAGGTGGCCACGCTGCGCGAAAAGCACTCCCAGGTGTTGGGACAGCGCGCTCCCTGGCATACGGTGTTCAGGTCCAGATCGCGCAGCAGCGAGCTGGTGCAGGCGAAGCCTTTATCTCTGGGCAGCTTGACCCGAAGCCAGGGGGGAATGCGCAAAACGGGCGCGGAATTCTCCGGCAAGGACATCCTTCACTTCCTCCATCTTAATGGTGCGCCCGGCCTCGCGGCTCATGGACGTGGCATGGGCCCCGCCGATGCCGCAGAGGGTGATGAGCTCAAAAAGGCTCACGTCCTCGGCGACGTTCAAGGCCAGGCCATGGTAGGTGACAAAGCGCTTCACGCCGATGCCCATGGAGCAGATCTTGCGCGCCGCCGCGTCGCTGCCGGTCCACACGCCGGGAAAGCCCTCGCGCCGGGTGGTGGCGATGCCGAAAGCCGCCGTGGTGCGGATTACGGCCTCCTCCATGTCGAAGAAGAACTGGCGGATGCCGCCGGGCCGCTTCTCCACGTGGAAGACGGGATAGGCCACCAGCTGGCCGGGAAAGTGGCAGGTGATGTTGCCGCCGCGCCGGGTCTGCGCCAGCTCGATGCCCTGGGCCTCCAGATACGAGCGGCCCACGTGCAGATTCTCCGCCCCGCCCTGCCTGCCCAGGGTGATGACCTTTGGGTGCTCCACGAAGAAGAGTGTTTCCTCGGCCCCCTGCTGCACCTCGGCCACGGTGGCCAGTTGCAGCTCCTCGGCCTCGTGATGAGGCATGAGCCCCAGATCCACGATGCGCAAGCTTAAGACTCCTTGCGGCTCCGCGTCTTCTTGGCGCCGCCGGTTTTTTCTCCAGGCTTGCCGCCAGCCTTGGAGGCCGGTTTGCCTCCAGACTTTGAGACAGGTTTGCCTCCGGCCTTGCGGGCCGCGCGGGAGTCGTGCGCCTTGCCGCTGCTTTTCTGCGCGGAATGTCCTGCCGCTTTGCCGCCGGACTTCTTTGCATCGGGCTTGCGCGGTCCGCGCTTCTCGTCTGCCGGGCGCTCGGAGGGCAGGCGCTTCCTGCGCTCGGCCTTGGGCGTTTCGCCGCCTTCCAATTTCTCGGCGGCGATGATCGTGTCCACGGTCAAAGCCTTGGGCGGAGCGGCCGGGGCGTCGCGGCGCTCCTGCTGTGCGCGCTTTCTGGCGTCCTTTGATGTGTCCTTCAACGTGTCCTTCAAGGTATCCGTCGGGGTACCGTGAGCATTCTTAGTGTGGCGCTGGGGGGTGGCGCTGTCGCGCTCCGGTTTGCTGCGCGGCGTCCGCTCCTGCCTCCGCTTGTCCGTGTCGCCTTCTTCCTGGCGGCCCGGGCGTGGAGCTGTGGCGTGGCCGTCTTTCTTGCCGCCTGCTTCCGGGCGGGCTGGCGCATCTTTATAGAGAGGGCCCTCCGGCGCGGTTTCGGGTCTGCGTGCGGGCGCATGCTCCGCGCCGATGGGCAGAATCAACGCGCCGGACTTGGCGTCCTGCACTGGTTCCTCTGGCCATGTGGCCTCGATGAGCGCGCCGGGCAGAGGCACCAAGTGCTTCTGAGACAGGCTGAGCAGCGTCAGGCCGTGCTCGGAGCAGGCATATTGCCCGAAACGCCGCGCGGCGTTCTGGCCTTCCTGCGCGGGCAGTTCAAAGGGGCCGGAAACGGCGCGCACAAATGTTTTTCCGGGCGCGGGCTCCAGCTTGCGGCCCTTGGCCGAGAAGCTGAGGAAGCTCAAACTCACGTTGTCCTTGGCCAGCTTGGCCTCGTCGGACAGAGCCTTGAGCCAGTTGGGCGCAAGCTCGGCGTCGAAATTGAAATGGCACCATGCGGTGAAGCCCCGGCCGTTCATGGGGCAGGGCCCGGTGTGCGGGCAGGGCGCGACGGGATTCAAACCGTGGTGCAGAAAGCCTCGGCGCAAGGCGGACATGAGGTGCGCCGAAGGGCGGATGCCCGGCTCCACCACGCAGACGGAGCCTGTGGGCGTGAGCATGTTGCTCAAGTGCCAGGCCAAAGCGTCGGCATCCTCCAGCAGGTCGCCCTCGCCTCTGTGCAGCACTTCGTTCAAGGCGTTGGCCATGATGAGCAGGTCGGCCTTTTCGCGCAGGCGGGCGTCCAGCGGGCTTTTCACCAGCGTGACCTTCCAGGGGGCGAGGCCGCCCTGGGCTGCCGCAAGGCTATTGAGCGCGTCGAGCCCCAGGCGCATGGGCTTGGGCGCGCGGTCCACGCACACGAAGTGCAGCGGGCGCTTGCGCAGGTGCGGGCGGCTCATCCAAAGGGTCAGCGGCGCGGTGAGGGGGCCTGTGCCCAGGTCCACGATGGTGGCCGCGCCATCCGGGTTGTCGCCGCCCGGATCAATGGCCAGCCCGGCGAAGAGCGTGCCCAGGCGGTAGATGTTCCAGGGCAGGAAATAGCGCATGTAGGCGGAGAGCGCCGCAGGGTCGGCCAAGTAGTCGCGCCGCAGATCGCCGCGCTCGTCGGTCAAAAGATGCGAGAGGTGGCGGATGTCGCCCGGCAGCTCGCGGCGGTGCTGGCGGCGCATGGGCATGGCCGCGTCCAGGTGCTTGGGCAGGCCGGCCAGCAGCGTGAGGAACTCGCGGCTGGGGCGCGGAAAGATTTGTTCAGGCGACATGGCGCAGTACCATCCTTTCAACATAGAGGGCGCCGAAGCGCGGATCCGAGGCCAGGTCCAGCGCGCGGCAGCTGGCTGGCAGCGTGCGCGCCCAAGCCCAGGCCTTGGCGGAATGCAACAGTAAGCCCGCGCCCTTGAGGGACGTGTTTCCGGCGCGCACCAGGCGCGCGGCGAGCACTTCGGGCAAAAATCCCAGGGTGGCGAGGTCGCGGGCGTCCACATGCTCGCCCATGGCTCCGGCCAAGTATACAGCCGTGAGCGCGCCAGCGGGCAGGCCGGATTCGGCCAGCAGCCGCGACAGGGCCAGATTGAAGGCCGCCTTGACCTTCACCAGCTCCTCAACATCGGAGGCGGGAAGCGAAAGACCGGACCCCAGGTCCAGCACGGCCTCGCCTTCGTGGAGCGCCAGACCGGCGGCGACACGCTTGCCCAAGGGCGTGGCGGGTACCACGAAGCGGCCCGAGTCGTCCAGCACGCCCGCGCGCAGCAGCGCGGCCGCAAGGGACAGGTAGCCAACGCCGGTGATGCCTGTATCCTCGGCCTGTCCGTCTGCGCCGGTGAGCGGCGGGCGCTCCACGTATTCCGGCTGGAGCCCGGCCGGTGTGAGTGCGAAGGCGCGCACGGCGCCCGGAGCGGCGGTGCGGCCATGCCGGAGGCCGATGCCTTCCAGGGCCGGCCCCATGGGCACGCTGGCCAGCAGATGCTCCGTGGGCGAGAGCGCCAGCACGAATTCGCCGTTGGTGCCCAGGTCGGCCAGCAGAAACGGATAGCTGGGCGGCTGCGGCGCAAAGGCCAGCGCGGCCAGCCCGGCGCTCAAGTCCGCGCCCACAAAGGGCGAGAGCAGCGGCGGGATGCGCGTCTGCGGCAGGTCCGGCGCTATGGCGCGGTCGTCGCCGCCCGCATAGTCCAGGCGGTAGGGCGCGCGCGAAAGCCCGCCCACAGGCAGGCCGAGCAGCAGGTAGGTCATGGCGCTGTTGCCCGCCACGCACAGGCGCGCCACCTTTGCCTGATGGCGCGTTTCGGCCTCGCGCACCAGGACGCGCAGGCGGTCCAGGCACAAGCTGGAGAGAATCTCCATTCCGCCTGGCCTTGCCGCGAAGCTCAGGCGCGACATGACCTCGCTGCCCAGGCCCATCTGCGGGTTCAGACCCTGGCCGCTGGAAAGGACGGTTTCGCCCGCATGCACGGCCCATTGCATGCTCGTGGTGCCCAGGTCCACGGCCATTTCGAGGGCCTCCTCGGGGGGCGTGTCGATTTTGGGCGGGACATTCTGGCCGAAGGCAGGGGCCATGCCTGTGCCGCTTCGCGGCGCTGCCGAACGCTTGGGCGCGGGCAGTTCGATGGAGCAGGCAGAGGCCGGATGCAGGCAGGAGAGCCGCCAGCCCTGAGCAAGGGCGGCTTGGCCCAGGCGCTTCCGCTCCTCGGCGGCGGGCTCCGGCGCGGCGGCGGCGAAACGCACGCGGCACAGACCACATTTGCCCAGGCCCGCGCACAGGGGCACGCCCTCCCACAGCCCGGCCAGAAAAATGCTCTGGGCCAGAGTGAGCTGGGAGTCTGCGGCCAGTTCCAGATGGCGGCCGTCGTGGGTGGTCAGGCGGATCATAGGCTCCCGCTACGGGTGCGCGGCAGGCGCACGGTGAAGGTCGTGCCCTGGCCGACAATGCTGTCCACCAGGATGGCGCCGCCCATGCCCTGCACCAGATTATGGCAGAGGGAAAGGCCCAGGCCGGTTCCCTGGCCCGGCGGCTTGGTGCTGAAGAACGGGTTGAATATCTTGTCCAGGTTCTCCGGCGGGATGCCGCAGCCGTTGTCCGTGATGCTGATGTCCATGTGCGCGTCCGCGGCCTGCGCCGTCACGCTGATGGCGCCGCCTTTCTCCACGGCGTGCAGGGCATTGGTCATAAGGTTCAGCACCACTTGGCGCAAGAGCGGGGCATCGGTGCGCAGGGTCGGCAGGTCCTCCGGCAGGTCGCGGGTCAGAGTCACGTTCTTGTAGGAGGCTTCCTTGTCCACCAGCCGGGCCATGTCGTCCACCAGGCGCGCCACGTCCACGTCTTGCAGCACGGGTTCGCGCTTGCGGGCGAAATCGAGCAGCTTGTGCGTGATGTTCTTGCAGCGGTCCACCTGGGAGCGGATTTCGCGCAGGGAGTCGCGCACCTCGGCGAAGTCGGGCGTGGGCTGTTTCTCGGCTTCGGAGAGCAGGTGCGCGGCCCATTCCGTTTCCTGGGCGATGATGGCGATGGGGTTGTTGATTTCGTGCGCGATGCCGGCCGAGAGCTCGCCCACGGCGGCCAGCTTTTGCGATTGGATGAGCTGGGCGGTGAGGGAGTTCTTGGCTTCCTCCGCCCGGGAAAGGCTCGACATGAGGCCGCGAGCCGAACAGGCGGCCAGGAAAAGCACCATGGCCGCCAAAAATGCCGCCAGAGGCGGGCTGGCGAAGGTTGCCGCCACCACCAGCGCGGCTAACAGCGGGGGCAGGAGGAAGTGCAGCCAAAGCACCACCCGGTGCTCTCGCCATACGCGCGCGCCGGTGGCCCTGGAGAAAAGTCCCCGCGCGCCGCTCTGCGGGCTAGTTGCCGGACTGGGCTCGGACATTGAGCGCCTTGCGCTCGGCGGCCCGGCGCACTTTGTCCAGCAGTTCATCGAAATCGGCGGGCTTGAGCACGTAGTCGTATGCGCCCATGTTCATGCCCTGCATGCCGGTTTCAAGCGAGGCATGCCCCGTGAGCATAATGACCTCGGTGAGGGGATACTTGGCGCGGATTTGGCGCAGAAGCTCCATGCCGCCCATGCCGGGCATGCGCACATCGAGGACGACCACGTCGAATTCCTGTTCCTCCAAAAGCTTCAAGGCGTCCACTCCGTTCCCGGCGGAGGCGACGGGGATTTTGCGGATGCGGAAGCGCTTGGTCAGGGTCTCGACGAAATCAGCTTCGTCGTCCACCAGCAGGATGTGTATGTCCATGTGCGCTCCTTGCCACGCCGTGCGCGGCGGATTCCTAATGCATGGGCAGGCTGATGATGAACGCGGCCCCGTGGCCTTCCTCGCTCTCCACCTTAAGCCTGCCGCCGAGTTTCTGGATGATGCTGAAGCTGATGGTGAGGCCCAGGCCCGTGCCCTCGCCCACCTTCTTGGTGGTGAAGAACGGATCGAAGATCTTGTCCAGCTTCTCCTTGGGGATGCCGGGGCCGGAGTCCTTGATGGTGATGATGACCTCGTCCGGGTCGTGCACGGCCATGGTGGCCACGTGGATGTTGCCGTCCTTGCCTATGGCGTCGATGGCGTTGTCGATGATGTTCAGGAACACCTGCTGCAGCTGGGCGGGGTCGCTGGCCACAAAGGGCAGGTCCTTCTGCAGGTTGGTGTCTATCTCGATGGCGCGGTACCGGGCCTCGTTCTGCAGGAAGGTGATGGTCTGAATGATGACGTCGTTGATGTTCACGTCGTCGTGCACAGGGTCCATGCGCCGGGCGAAGCCGAGCAGCCTGTGCGTCACGTCCTTGGCCCGAGTCACGTGGAATTCTATCTTGGTGATGGAATCCGCGAACTCCTTGAAGTTCGGGCTGGCCTTGATGTCCTCCTCGCCGAGCAGGTCGCGCATCCAGCCCGCCTGTTCCTTGATGATGGCGAGGGGGTTGTTAATCTCGTGCGCGACGCCAGCGGCCATCTTGCCCAGGGAGGCCATTTTGCTCGACTGCGTGAGCGAGGCGTTGAGCGAGGCCTTTTCCCGTTCGGACTCAAGCAGCTGGGACAGGATGGTGTTGCTTGTCAGAATGGTGCCCCCGGCTATGAGCAGAAAACTGCCCGCCAGGATGATCCAGACCGTGGAGCGCGTGTGCGCCAGCGGGGTCAGCTCCTCGGCCGGGTCGTCGCGGATGGCGAGCATCCAGTTCTTGTTCTCAAGCCAGGCAAGGCCGAAAAGATACGGCTTGCCGTCCACGGTGATGGATTCGGTGCGGATGCCGGGAAAGCGCGCGTAGGAGCCCAGGTCCATTTTGCCCAGCAGCTTGGCCCCGAAGCGAGGCTTGGACTGCAAGATGTTTTCGTTGTTGAGCAGGAAGGCGTCGCCGTTGGCGCCAAGCTGGTCGCTCTGCACCAGGGAGTCGAAAACGTCCGAGTCGATGGTGGCGCGCAAAATCCAGTTCCGGTCGCCGTCCCGGCGGCTGACGGCGATGATGAAGTGGGGCGAGTTGCGGCGGCCCATGAAGACGTCGCTGATGTAGAAGCCCTTGGCCTGCACCTGATCGAACCACTCCTGGTCCTTGTAGTTCGCGGTGCGGATGGCCTGGTACGGGCCTGTGTACATGACGTGGTTGCCGTCCTGGTCGATGATGCCGAGGTCGATGTAATATTTGCTGCGGGCCTGCATGAGCGTGAATACGCGCTCAAGCGTGCCGGTTTCCAGAAAATATTCCAGCTTGTGGGTGTAGGCGATGGCCATGAGCTGCGAAAGGCGCTCGTTCAGGAACAGGTCGATGGTGCGGCGCTTGTTCTCTGTGATGTGGTTCAGGTGCTGGACGATCTTGGCCGTGTGTGCGGCCTCGAACTGGCGGTAGATGGTAAAGCCGAGGATGAGAAGCGGGATGAGCGAGAAACCAAGGGTGGTCAGGATCATCTTGATGCGCAGCTTCGTGTAGCCCGTGCCTTCGATCATGTCGCGAACCCTTGTGCAGGTGTTTGAGGGGCAAAGAGCGCAGGCGCCGCGACAGACGCTGTGGAGCCTACGTCCAGCCTTGCCCAATACCCTCTGGAAAGGCGTTATGCAAGGGGTTTCAGGGGGATTGGCGCATCGGGCCGCTTTGGCGAGGATAAAAGCGCGGAACAGGCCGGAGAGCTGCCCCGTGCAGCTTGTCTCAGCCGGAATTTTCTGCGATTGGAAAGACATGGGCAATCGACCAGGCTTTTTCAGCCGGATCATGCAAGCCCTTTCCGGCGGCAATGCGGCGCAGGCTCCCAGTCAGGAGGAGTTGCGGTCGTTGTTTGTCGCGCGTTCGCAAGCCTTTACCCGTTTTTTGGAAGCGAACAACAAAGCACTTGAAATAATGAGTGATCTTGAGGAAGCCCTCAAGGGGAAAACCATCTTCGGCATGAGCTTTGTGCGCGCGAGCGCCACTGCCGTCGGCGTCAACGTGTTCAAGCTGGTGCGCGCTCTGACGGAACTTGAGCCCGGCCGTTATGAGACGCTCTTTTCCAGGCTCTCCGCCATCCAGGCGGGCATTGACGAGATTCTTTCCCGCCGCGCCCCGCGCCACAGCTCGTCCCTGGTGCTGCATTTTTCAGAAATCGACCGCCACGCCGCGGATCTGACCGGCAGCAAAATGGCCAATCTGGCCGACATGCGCACAAGCCTCGGCCTGCCCGTGCCTGATGGCTTCGTCATTACCGCTTCCGGCTACGAGGCCTTCATGGCCGCAGGCGACCTTCAGGCCGAAATCAACGCCCGGCTGCAATCCCTGCCCGAAGACTCCGGGGGCGACGCCTCCGAGGCCATCGCCGTTCGCTATAGTGTTTCCGCGGACATCCAGCAGCGCATCATGACCGCGCCTGTGCCCGAGGACTTGGCCGATGCCGTCAACGCCGCCTACGGGCGCCTGTGCGCCGATGCCGGGAGCGCGGGCGCGCCCGTGCGCGTTTCGCTGCGCAGCAGCGCTCTTGGCGAAGACGCGGCCGGAACCACCTTTGCCGGACAGTTCAAAAGCCTGCTCAACGTTTCGCCGGAGCACCTGCTCGACGCCTACAAAGAGATCGTCGCCAGCAAGCACACCCTGCACGCCATGACCTACCGCCTGAACCGCGGCATCCGCGACGAGGACGTGGCCATGTGCGTGGGCTGCATGCGCCTGGTGGACGCCCGCGCCGGCGGGGTCATGTACTCCAGCAATCCATTGGACGCCCGCGACAATTCGGTGTTCATCAACGCCGTGTGGGGTCTGCCTACCGCCGTGGTGGATGGCACGACGCCCACGGACCTGTATGAAGTGGAGCGCGCCCCCGCCGCAGCGCCTGCTGCCGAAGGGGCTGTGTTCAGCGTGCGCCGGAGGGCCATCAAGCGCAAAGCCGAACGCACCGTGCCGGACCAGGGCGAAGGCCTGCGGCGCGAGGCAGTGGACGAGGCTCTGGCGGGCGAGGCAGCCCTGACCGACGCCCAGGTTCTAGAGCTGGCGCGGCTGGCTGCGGTGCTGGAGACTGCCTACGGCGGCCCCCAGGACATTGAATGGGCCGTGGACCAAGCCGGGGCCGTGCAGCTGCTGCAATGCCGTCCGCTGCAGCAGGTCGCGCAACCGTCCGATGCCGCTCCTTCCGGCCGCGCCGTGGAAGGAGCTGAGGTGCTGTTCGCGGGTGGGGCCACGGCTTCCTGCGGTGTCGGCGCGGGCCCTGTGTTTGTGGCCAGAAACGAGCTTGATGCCCTGCGCTTTCCGGAAGGCGGCGTGCTGGTGACGCCTATGGCCCTGCCGCGCTGGGCCGCGCTCTTGTCTCGCGCCTCGGCCCTGGTGACGGAGCAGGGCGGCATCACTGGGCATTTGGCCAACGTCGCGCGGGAATTCGGCGTGCCCGCGCTGTTCGATGTGCAGGAGGCGAGCACGCGCTTTGCCGAGGGCCAGACCGTCACCGTGGACGCCCTGGGGCGGCGCATTTATCTGGGCCGGGTGGAGCAATTGCTGAGCCAAGCGCAGGAATCCGCGCCGGTCATGGCGGGCAGCCCGGTGTTCGAGACCCTGCGCGAGGTGACGCGGCTCATTCTGCCACTGAACCTGACGGACCCGGAAGCCCTGGAATTCAAGCCGGAGTCTTGCGCCACCTATCACGACATCACCCGCTACGCGCACGAGATGAGCGTGCGCAGCATGTTCGACTTCGGCTCCAAGAGCGGGCTCGCCAGCCAGGCCAGCAAGCAGCTGGTCTGCAAGGTGCCCATGCAGTGGTGGGTGGTCAATCTGGACAACGGCTTCGCGCGCGAGGTGCCGGAACGCTTCGTGAATCTTTCAGACATCGCGAGCCCGCCCATGCTCGCCATTTGGGAGGGCATAACCGCCGTGCCCTGGGCCGGGCCGCCGCCGGCCAGCAACGCCAGCATGATGAACATTTTCCTGCAGGCCACCATGAATCCGGAGCTGGCCGAGGGCGCGGCAGGGGGCTTCGGCGAGCGCAACGTGTTCATGATCTCCAGGCGCTACGCCTGCCTCAACTCGCGCTTCGGGTTCCACTTCACCACCATTGAGGCCATGCTGGCCGAGGGCGGCTTCGACAGCTACGCGGGTTTCAAGTTCAGCGGCGGAGCGGCGGACGAGAACCGGCGCAACCTGCGCGCCGCGCTCATCGCCGAGGTGCTGGAGCAATACGGCTTTCAGACCAAGCTGCGCGGCGACAATCTCTTCGCCAAGGTGGAGAGCCGACGCCATGACTTCATTTTGGACCGCCTGCGCATCCTGGGCTATCTTCTGGTGCACACCCGGCAGCTCGACATGGCCATGGCCGACCAGGGCGCGGCCGACGCCCTGCGCTCAAAAATGCTCGTCGACATCAAAGCCATGCTGAACAAGCCCGTTGAAAGGCCGGCGTGCGAGCCGGGAAGCGTGCAATGAGCCCGGCTTCCGGCGCAACACAGCGCGTGCGCGTGCTTCATGTGCTGAAGTCCCTGGGGCTGGGCGGCACGGAGAAGGTGGCTCAGCTGTTTCTGCGCCACCTAGACCCCGCGCGGTTTGAAACCGCCGTGCACAGCCCGGTGGACGGACCGCGCGCAACGCAGATTCGGGCGGGGGGCAGCGCCACCTTTGTGGGACAGCCGCTCTCAAAAATTTTGGCCACGTTCCGGCCGCAAATCATCCATCTGCACCGCGCAGGCTGGCCCGAGCCGGACTTGCTGCGTCCCGTGCGCGACTATGCCGCAAAGCATCCCGTGGCCGTGTTTGAGACCAATGTTTTTGGAAGGCACGACCCCACGCCCTCGGGTCAGGTCATCGACACGCATTTGTTCGTTTCCCACTTCTGCGCGGAGCGCTTTGCCCGGCACACGGGCATTCCTGTCGAATGGCCGTCTTATGGCGTGCTGTATAACCCCGTGGATACGGATTTCTTCGCCGCCGCGTGGCCGGAAGGCTCGCCCGCCGGAGGCCCCGTGCTTGGCCGCATCTCCCGTCCCGATCCCGGCAAGTGGTCGCCGCTCGCCTTGAACATCCTGCCGCTGCTGACCCGCGATGTGCCGGGTTTTCGCTGCCGCATAGTGGGCGGCATTCCAGAGGCGGAGGCCTTTGTGCGCGAGCGCGGGCTGGAGGCGTGCGTGGAGTTTTTGCCGCCGCTGGAAACGGACAGGGATCTGGCGGTGTTCTATGGCTCCCTCAGCGTGTTGGCCCACGCCAACGATGCGGGAGAGAGCTTCGGCTTGGTCATTGCCGAGGCCATGGCCTGCGGCCTGCCCGTGGTGACGCAGCCTTGCGCGGGCGAGCGCGACAACGCGCAGCTGGAGCTTGTGGACCAAGGCGTCACCGGGCTGGCAGCCCAAACGCCGGAGGAATATGCCGGAGCCGTGCGCTGGTTTTTTGACCATGCCGACGAGGCCCGGCGCATGGGGCGGGCAGGGCGCGAGAAAGCGGCCCGGCTTTTCCGGGCGCAAAACGTTGCCGCGCGCCTTGGCGAAATGTATGCGGAGCTGCTAGAGAGAAAGATGCATGGGGGAGTTCATGAGTAATTCGGACCTGCTTTTCGAATATGCCTCCGAGGTGCTGGCCTTCGACTTCAAGGACGCGCCGCCCCCGGTGATTCCGCCAACCCCTCCGGCATCCGCCGTGAAGCGCATGGCCGAGCGCTGCGCCGCTGCCTTCACGCGTTCGGGCAAAACGCACCTCGCGCTGCTCGGACTTGGCTCCGGGGCCGTGGCCGAGGCTTTGGCCGGGCTGCTGCCGCCAGGCGCGCTTTTTGTGTGCGAGCAGGATTTGGGCCTGGCGCGGGCGCTGCTCGCGGGCGGCCGCCTGCTCTGGTGCCGGCCCGATGGCGTGCATGCCTGCAGCCCGGCGCGGTTGGCGCTGGACGCCTCTCCCTGGGCGCTGCTGTTTCTGCTCGACCGTGCGGGGCTTGAAATGGAGCAGGTCATGGTTTTGCCGAATCCGGAACTGCCGCCAGAGGAAAAAGCCAGGCTGCGGCTTTTGGAATTGCTGCTCACGCGGTCCCAACGCCTTGAACTGCCAAGCTCCGCGCCGTTGCCAAAACTTTCCGCGGCGGCGATTCTATCCCCCGACGAACCCGGCCTGCCGGAATTTTTCGCCCAGTTGCCGAATTGGCTCTTTGAGCTTGCCATTGTCTGGGATGCCGACGCCGTTCCTGACATCCCCGTGCCGCAGGATTTCCCCGTGTGGCAGTCGGCCCGGCCCCTGGACCGCGATTTTTCGGCGCAGCGCAATTTGATGCTTGCCGCCTGCCGGGGCGATTTTGTGATGTACCTGGACGCGGACGAGGGCTTTTCGTCCACGGACTGGGACGCGCTGCCGCGCTTGTGCGCCGTGCCCGGCGTGGGCGGCTGGCTTTTTCCGCGCGTCACCCTGTACCCGGAGCCGGACCGCGTGCTCACGGGGTTCGGCCTGTGGCCGGACTTGCAGCTGCGGCTGTTCCGCCGCACGCAGGAGCTGTGCTTTTTCAATCCCGTGCACGAGCGCTTGACGGGCCTGTGTGGCCGCCAAGGGCTCGCCCTGGATCTGGAAATTGTGCATTTGAGCCGCATGCGCAAGAACGAAGCCGAACTGCGGCGCAAGCTGCTGGGCTTCGACCAGGCCGGAACCGGACAGGTCCGCCACGCCTTGAGCGTGGAATATCCCAGCGTCCCGCGCGAACTGGTGGCCCCCAAGTCCATGGCCGTCCGGCGCGGACTTTTGCTGCCCTCGGAGCTGGGTTGATTTTGATTGTTATGATAGAGTCTCCTGGAATGGTTCGCCGCCTGTTGCGGCCAGGGTCCCTTGATTCCCTCGGACGAACCGTCTAGACTCGCAAACGTTGCACCAACCTCATTGCATAAGGACCACGGATGCGGATTCTTTGCCCACTGTGCGGATATGGCCGCGAGATAGACGAGGCCAAGGTGCCCGCGCGTGCCCAGATGGCCACTTGCCCAAAATGCGCCCACAAGTTCCGGTTCCGCGTGGTGGACGATCTTGACGCGGGAGCGCCCGGCGCGGCGAACATGACCACTGGCGGTCCCACCGCTGGATCCTCTGGCGTTGTCCCGCCGCCGCTCAATACCACCGGGACCTTCCCCTCTGGCCAGGATCTTTCGGCCTCGCAGCCGGACCCCATGGCCGCGCAGCGCCTTGCCGCCGATTTGGCCTGGAAGCGTTTGCAGGGGCAAAAGCCTGGCGAGCCCGAAGCTTCCGTCCAGAATCAGCCTGCCAAACCGTTTGATGCCTCTTCGGCCAGCCAGCAGGGGGGCTCGTCCATGCCGCTGGGAGACAATGCCCAGGGAGCAGGAGACGCTGCGAACGGGGCAAAGTCCACCGGTTCCTCCGTGCCCTTTGAAGATTTGCCGCGTTATGGTTTCTTCCCCGGCATCTGGGGCACCATCCGCCAGGTGCTCCTCAGCCCCGTGGCGTTTTTTCGCACCATGCCCGTCCATGCCGGCATGGCGAAGCCTTTGGTTTTTCATCTGCTTTTGGCCGAGTTCATGGTGGTTTGCCAGTATCTTTGGAGTCTGGCGGGCATCGGGGCCACGGCCGAGTATCTGGGCAACCCGGAAGTCATGGACATGGGGCTCGGCTTGGCCCAGGCCGCTCCGCTCATGCTGTTCCTCATCTATCCGCTGCTGCTCGTGCTGCGGCTCATGATCATGACCGGCATCATCCATCTGCTGCTGAAGCTCATCCGTTCCGGCGACTCCGGGGCGGAGGCCACCTTCCGCGCTCTCTGCTATTCCGCCGCGCCGCTGCTTTTGGGCATCATTCCGGCCATCGGACCGCTTGTGGGCGGGGTGTGGAGCATCGGCCTCACGGTCATCGGCCTCAGGGAAGCGCACAAGACGCGCTACTCGGCCGCGTTGTTCGCCGTGCTGGTGCCTATTTTGATGATGCTCGCCGCCGTGATCGGGCTGATGCAGGGCATGATGAAGGCCGGGTGAGCTCAAATGGCCTCCGGGAAGCCCATGCTCAGCTGGTTCGCCCGCAAATGGCGCGCTCTGTGCGCCGCGCGGCAAACGGCCAAGGAGCAGAATCCCGGCGGCTTGCTGCGGCTAGCGGGCGAGGTGCGCGCCCTGGCCGAGGCGGCGCGCCGCGTGTGCCCGCCGGAGCGCAAGCTGCAGGCGCGCATCGACGCCGTGCATGAGGAAATGCTGCGTCTTGCCGCCCTGGCGGAAACCCCTGAATTCCGTCAGCTCGACCCCGGCAAGCGCCAGCTGCTGCGCAAGGGTCTTGTCCAATCGCGCGAGCAGCTGCTGCGCGCCATGGGCCAGGCGCCCGCGCCCACACGCCTTTTGCAATAGTCCCCGGTCGGCGGTTCCGCCGGACCGCGCATTCCGGTACATATCTTGCTTCACACGGTCAGAACCCGCGTCGGCGTCGATGTTTTGTCGCGTGCGGGAAACGGCCCCTTAAAAGCGAGTGTAGTTCATGAAACAAATCCTCCGCGTCTTGTCTTTGCTGGTGCTGGCCGCGCTGCTTTTATCGGCCTGCGCCAATGTGGAGCCTTCCGTCACCCAGCAGACCAAAGTCTACGTGGACGCGAAGGTGGAGAAATCAAAGCTCGCGGTGAACGTGCGGCCCAAGAGCCGCTTGTACGATTCGCCACAGGTGCTCATGTATCCCTTCTGGATAGCGCAGAAGATGGAGCAGCACATGTTGGTCGGGCGCGAGGTTGGGCGCATCTTCCATCAGGCCTGGACCGGCGAGGAAGTCTTCCAGACCTTGGCCTATGATCCGGAATTGGTCTATCGCGGCCCGGAACAGGCCATCCGCGTCGCCCGCGCCTCCGGGGCGGATCTCGTAGTCGTTGGCATTATCCCCTATTTCATCACCGGCGGTACGGTGGACAGCACCGCGCTGACTCTGCAGATCCGTATTTATGAGACAAAGACAGGCAGTCTGCTGGTCTCCATGGATCAGAGCGCGCGCGTGAACGCCAAGCGCACTCAGGATTGGATCCTGTTCACGGTAGAGACGCGTCTTTCCGATTCCCCGCTGGCCGAGGCCATCGCCTCCATTGCTCACGACATGGCTGTACCGCTCAAGTCCTGGCTGCCGCCCTCCGACGAGGAACTCGGGTTTGCGGACAGCGAGCCGGGCATGACCAGGAACATCATGGCCAGCAACGGCTATGGTTCCGCCAACGGGTACAGCTCTTCCTCAAGCGCGATGGTCAACGGCCTTAACGGACAGAGTCGTGGCGCTGGCGTGGCCGCAAACGACGGCCTGAAGCTCAAGGTCGAGTTCGATGTGGATTCCTCGCGCATACGGGAGAATTCCTATCCGCTGCTGAACGAGCTGGCCAAGGCCCTCAAGAACAATGATCTCAAAGGGCGCAGAATTGTTATCTCCGGCCATGCGGACTCGGACTACACCCTTGAGTACAACCAGAAGTTGAGCGAGCGCCGCGCGGCCAGCGTGAAGGCGTATCTTGCGGAGCGTGGGGGCATAGACCCGAAGCTCATGCGCACGGAAGGCTTCGGCAAGACGCGACCCCTGGTCCCGAACACCAGCCCGGCCAACAAGCAGCGCAACCGGCGCGTGGAAGTGCGTCTGGATGGCACAGCAAAATAGCTGTACATTTATGAGAATGATTCCTACTAATGGGGCGGCTCAGGCTGCCCCTTTTTTTCGGGTTTGCTCCGGGCCGTGAATGTGATAGGGGAGGGGCCTCGTGGCAATTCCCGCGCATACGCGCGATATCAACGCTCTGAAGAAACGAGGTTTTCATGATCGGCATTTCCAAACTGTACTGTGGGGCCGTGGAGCCCTCCGACGCCCTGCGCTACAACCGCCATTCCGGGCAGCTGCCCTCGCACCTGCTCCAGTTCTCGGCGGACAAGAAGCCTGTTGTGGTCTGGAACATGACCAAGCGCTGCAATCTCAAGTGCGTGCATTGCTACGCCAAGGCTGTGGATCCTGACGGCGTTGACGACATTTCGACGGATCAGGCCAAGACCATGATCGACGATCTGGCCGCCTACGGCGCGCCGGTGATGCTGTTTTCCGGCGGCGAGCCCCTGGTGCGCCAGGATCTGGTCGAGTTGGCCAGCCACGCCACCAGCAAGGGCATGCGCGCCGTCATCTCCACCAACGGCACGCTCATCACCAAGGAAAAGGCCCGCGAGCTCAAGAGCGTCGGCCTGTCCTACGTCGGCATCTCCCTCGACGGCGGCGAAGAAATCCATGACAAGTTCCGCAAGGTGCCCGGCTCCTTCAAAAAGGCGCTGGAAGGCGTTGCCAACTGCCAGGCCGAGGGCCTCAAAGTCGGCCTGCGCTTCACCATCAACAAGCGCAACCAGGGCGAGGTGCCCACGCTGTTCCAGATCATCCGCGATCTGGACGTGCCGCGCATCTGCTTCTACCATTTGGTGTACTCGGGCCGCGGTTCGGAACTCATCAAGGAGGACCTGGACCACGCCGAGACCCGCGCCGTGGTGGACCTCATCATGGACGAGACCCGCAAGCTCTTTGACGAAGGCAAGCCCAAGGAAGTGCTCACCGTGGACAACCACGCCGACGGTCCGCACGTGTACTACCGCATGCTGAAGGAAGACCCCAAGCGCGCCGCCGAAGTCATGGAGCTTTTGCAGATGAACGAGGGCAACAGCACCGGACGCGGCATCGGCTGCATCTCCTGGGACGGCAAGGTCCACGCGGACCAGTTCTGGCGGCAGCATGTGTTCGGCAATGTGCTGGAGCGTCCGTTCTCCCAGATTTGGGACGACCCGAACATCGAGCTTCTGCACAAGCTGAAGGACAAGAAGCCCTTTGTGAAGGGCCGCTGCGCCACCTGCAAGTTCCTGAACATCTGCGGCGGCAACTTCCGCGCCCGCGCCGAAGCCTACTACGGCGACATCTGGGCCCAGGATCCCGCCTGCTACCTGACGGACGACGAGATCAGAAAAGACTAGCGACGCGACATGCGGGCCTCCGGAAGGGGGCCCGCGTTCTTTGCGGCCGCGGCCGGATGACGTCCGGTCCCGCCAATTCCCGGCGAACCCCCTCACGGCCTTCGCCGTTTCCTAACAAGGAGCTGACATCATGCTCGATTCCGACTTCTATCGTGGCCGCAGGCTGCGCATGAACCCCGGCATCCGCGCCCTGGTGCGCGAAAACGAGATCCGCCCGGCGGATTTGGTCATGCCCTATTTCGTGGTGGAGACGGACGACGCCTCCTTCAAAAAGCCCATAAGCTCCATGCCTGGGCAGTTCCAGCTCTCCCTGCAGGAGCTGGAGAAGACCGTGGGCGCGGCGGTCAAGAACGGCCTGAACAGCCTGATGCTCTTCGGCATTCCGAAAGTGAAGGACGAGCTTGCCACCCAGGCCTACGCCGATGAGGGCATTGTTCAGGAGGCCGTGCGCCGCTTGAAGGACCGCTTCCCCGAGCTTGTGATCATCACCGACGTGTGCCTGTGCGAATACACCTCCCACGGCCACTGCGGCATTGTGCAGAAGGGCGGGGAGATCCAGAATGATCCCACCATAGATCTGCTGGCCAAGGCCTCCTTGTCGCACGTGCGCGCCGGCGCGGACATGGTGGCCCCCAGCGACATGATGGACGGCCGCATCCTGGCCATACGCGAGATGCTGGACGACAATGGCTTCATGAATGTGCCCATCATGAGTTACGCCGTGAAGTACGCCTCGGCCTTTTACGGCCCCTTCCGCGAGGCGGCGGACAGCACGCCCAAGTTCGGCGACCGCAAGACGCACCAGATGGACCCCGCCAACAGCCGCGAGGCCCTGCGCGAAGCCGAGGCCGACCTGGCCGAGGGCGCGGACATCCTCATGGTCAAGCCCGGCATGCCGTATCTTGACGTCATCCGCCAGCTGCGCGACAACTTCGACACGCCCATCGCCGCCTACAACGTCTCCGGCGAATACAGCATGGTCAAGGCCGCGGCGCAGAACGGCTGGGTGGACGAGCAGCGCATGGTCATGGAGATGATGACCAGCTTCAAGCGTGCCGGTTCGGACATCGTCATCACCTACTTCGCCGAGGACGTTCTCGGCTGGCTCAACAAATAGGCGAATTGCATGAGTGAGCATCCTAAGCATCCAGCTGGACATCCGACAGGACACCCAGGCGCAGGACACCCAGGCGGCCATCCAGGTGGCCATCCCGGCAGAATAGACAAGCACCCCGGCGAGCACGCCATCGGCCAGGGCGTTGACGGCATGCCGCCCCTGCGGCTCATCGCCTGGGAAGTGACGCGTTCCTGCAACCTGGCGTGCAAGCACTGCCGGGCAGAGGCGCATCCGGAGCCCTACGAGGGCGAGCTCTCCACCGAGGAGGCCAAGGCCCTCATCGACACCTTTCCGGCCACGGGCAGCCCCATCATCATCTTCACGGGCGGCGAGCCCTTCATGCGCCACGACATTTTCGAGCTCATCCCCTATGCGAAGAGCAAGGGCTTGCGCTGCGTCATGGCGCCCAACGGCACCCTTTTGACGGCTGAGAACGCTCAGCGCATCAAGGACTGCGGCATTGAGCGCTGCTCCATCTCCATCGATGCCCCGAACGCCGAGGCCCACGATGAGTTCCGCGGGGTCAAGGGCGCGTTCGCGGCCTCCATGAAGGGCATTGAGCACTTGAAGAACGTGGGCATGGAGTTCCAGATCAACACCACGGTGACCAAGGACAACCTGCACCAGTTCAAGGAGATCTTCCACTTGGCGGAAGACCTCGGCGCCTCGGCCTGGCACATCTTCCTGCTCGTGCCCACGGGCCGCGCGGCCGAGCTTGGCGCCCAGGTCATCAGCGACAAGGAATACGAGGAAGTGCTCAACTGGTTCTACGACTTCCGCAAGACCACCAAAATGCAGCTCAAGGCCACCTGCGCCCCGCACTACCACCGCATTCTGCGGCAGCGGGCCAAGGAGGAGGGCGTGCCGGTCAACTTCGAGACCTTCGGCCTCGACGCCGTGAGCCGGGGCTGCCTGGGCGGCGTGGGCTTCTGCTTCATCTCGCACTCCGGCATTGTGCAGCCCTGCGGCTACTTGGACCTCTTCTGCGGCGACGTGCGCAAGACACCCTTCCCGGAGATTTGGCGGAGCAGCCCGGAGTTCCTCAACCTGCGCAACCCCAAGGCCTACGACGGCAAATGCGGCGTGTGCGAATACGAGAAGGTCTGCGGCGGCTGCCGCGCCCGCGCGGCCACCATGCGCGGCCACTACCTGCGGGAGGAGCCGCTGTGCTCTTACACGCCGGTGAAGCTGCGCGCAAAGCAGGGGCAGGAGTAGCCATGGACGATTACGACAAGCAGATTCTGGACATCATCCAGTCGAGCTTCCCCGTGGACCCGCGCCCGTACGCCGTTGTGGGCGGGCAGGTGGGGCTCACCGAGGCCGAGGTGCTGGCCCGCGTGCGCAGGCTCAAGGATGAAGGCGTCATCCGCCGCATGGGGGCGAACTTCGGCTCCCGCGAGTTGGGCTGGAAATCCACACTGTGCGGGGCCGAAGTGCCGCAGGACAAGTTGGACGCCTTCGTTGCCGAGGTGAACAGTCACCCTGGCGTGACGCATAACTACCTGCGCGCGCACAAGTTCAATGTCTGGTTCGCGTTGATCGCGCCCACGATGGAGGACATCGAATCGATCCTGGCCGGCATAACGGCCAAGACCGGCGTCGAGATCATGAACCTGCCCGCGAGCAAGCTGTTCAAGATCAAGGTGGATTTCCAGATGGGCGACCAAGCCGAATAAGCCCGCCCTCTGCCCAAGGCCCCCAAAGGACAAAAGGAGCTATGCCATGATCCTCTCGCCCTCACTGCTTTCCGCGGATTTCGCCCACTTGGCCGACGAACTGGCCGCCCTGGAGGCCGCCGGAGTCGAGTGGGCACACCTGGATGTCATGGACGGCTCCTTTGTTCCCAACATCACCTTTGGCCCTCCGGTCATCAAGGCCATGCGCAAGACCAGTTCGCTTTTTTTTGATTGCCATCTGATGATCGATGAGCCGGGGCGCTACATTGATGACTTCGCCAAAGCCGGTGCGGACCTCATCTGCGTCCACGCCGAGGCCACCAACCACCTGGAGCGCACCTGCGCGGCCATCGCGCAAACCGGCTGCAAGTCCGCTGTGGCGCTCAATCCGGCCACGCCCATCGAGGCCGTGCGGTATCTCCTGCCGCAGCTTTATATGGTCCTCATCATGAGCGTGAATCCGGGCTTTGGCGGGCAGAAGTTCATCGGCTTCTGTATGGACAAGGTGCATGCGCTCAAGGAAATGATCCGCGAGGCTGGCGCAACGACGCTTATCCAGGTGGATGGCGGCGTGACACTGGAGAATTGCGGGGAGCTTGTGGCCGCTGGCGCAGATGTGCTGGTTTCCGGCTCGGCCTTTTTCGGGCATCCGCCATACGCCGAGCGGCTGCTTCAGTTCAAAGCGAGCTGCGGAGAGGAGTAAGTCTCCATGCATGTTGCCAAAAAAAAATCTCCAGGCTATACATCCATCAGGTGAGGCGGCTTTTCGCCTTGTTGCACCAGCCTGCCGGGGTCGACATGCCGCGACGCTTCTCAATTTGCCATGTCATGCTTGCGCTCCTCGCGCTTTTTCTTTTGTGCCCAACCACACTGGTCCAGGCCCAGGAACGGCTTGGCGTTGTGCTTTTGCACGACAAGAACAGCCAGCCGGAGAAGTACTTTACGGAACTGTCGCGGGTGCTGCGCAATGTCGGTTTCCAGGTGGTTGTTCCAGAGTTGCCTTGGTCGAAAAAACGCGGTTTTGACGCCACATTCCAACAGGCTCTGGTCGAAATAGGCTTGGCTGCGGAAGAACTGCGCATGGACGGCTGCACCCGTGTGGCCCTGGTGGGACACGGCCTGGGGGCCAATGCCGCCCTCGCCTTTGCCGCCAACCGCACCGGCATCTTCGCCATCGCCGCCCTTGCCCCGGCGCACGACCCGGACCGCCACCGCGAGGTCTTTTTGCCCGATGTGCGCAAGGCCCGGTCCATGCTCAGCCTGGGCAGCGGGAACAAGCGCTCGCTCTTTACGGATTTCAACTCGGACAAGGACTACGACCTCTCCACCACGGCCGAAGTGTACTTGAGCTACAATGATCCCGACGGACAGACGGTGATGGCGCGGTCCTGCGCCGCGTTCAAGGAGCCTTTGCCGCTTCTTTGGGTTGTGGGGCTGCAGGATCCCCTGCACTTTCTCGGCCGCTCCTACGCCTACTCAAAGGCTCCGAGCCATCCGGCCAGCCGCTACGAAGAGCTGCCGGGCGATCACGCAAGCGTGCCGCGCAATGCCTCGCGCATGGTGGCGGAGTGGCTGCGCGACCTGCTCAACCAGCTTGAGAAAAAGCAGTAATTCTTTTTTATTCTAGGAGAATGCGTCCCGGGTCGTTGTAGACCCAAAAACTGTCCGCCTTGATGTTCCCGATGAGCGTCATGCCGATTTTGCGCGCCAGCTCCACGGAGAAGCTGGTGGCCACGGCGGTGCTCGCCAAGAGCGAAACCCCGATGCGCACGGTCTTGAGCAAAATCTCCGAAGCCACGCGGCCCGTGGACACGATCATCTTGTCGGCGGTTTCAATGCCGCCGAGGAAGCACTCCCCCACAATCATGTCGATGGCGTTGTGCCTGCCGATGTCCTCCCGGAAGAGCAGCATCTCCTCCGGCGAGCAGAGCGATGAGTTGTGGCAGCCGCGCGTGCGTCCGTAAAGGGTGCTGCGGCGCTTCAACTCTCCTGCCAGGGCCAGAATTTGCGTTGGGGTGACCTTGAGGTTTGATTCCACGCGGCGCTTGGATATCGTGGCCACGTTGCGGTCGAAGTTGGTGCCTTTGCCGCAGCCGCTGGTGATGGAGCGTTGGATGGTGCGTCCGTCCGCGAACGGATCGTGGTTCACCGTGACATTTGCGGTGATGCGCCCGTCCTCGTCTTTGATGTCCACATGCTCAAGCTGGGAAGGTTCAGTCAAGAGCGCATCGCTTTTGAGGAAACCAACGGCCAAATGCCGCGGATACTTGCCGGTGCAGAGCAGCGTCACCACTTCCCGGCCGTTCAAGTAGATGGTCAGCGGCACTTCGCGGATGGCCTCTATGGCCACCTGCCTTGCGCCGCTGGCTGTATACTCCGTTACTTCATAGGGAAAGCTGTCCGCCATCGTCGCTCCGCATGTCCGCAAGGTCTGGCTTATGCCGCGCCGCTGCCGAAGAATGTGTCCCACAGCAGCAGAATGTTGAGTCCTACCACAACCGCGCTGATGCACGCCAGCACGAAGTTGTGCCAGGCGGAGTTGACGAACTCGCCCATGACCGCGCGTGAGGCCGTGAGCCGGAATTGCAGGTAGATGGTGAAGGGCAGCTGGATGCTCAGCAGGATCTGTGAGACGACCAACCCCTGGAAGGGCGTGCTGATGAACAGGATGCACAGGGCGGCGGGCACGAGCGTGAGCGCAACGCCGAGCCTGCTGTGGGCGTCTTTGATGTCGAAGGGCTCCGAGAATATGCCGGCGAAGATGCTGCCGCCAGCCATGGCCGCAGTGACGCTGGAGGACAGGCCAGCCATGAGCAGGGCCAGGGCGAACACGAGGGCGGCGGAACTGCCGAGGATGGGCTGCAGCATGGCCTGGGCCTGCTCGATCTGGTCCACTGGTGTGCCCTGGGCGAAAAATGTTGCCGCCGCCACCAGGATCATGGCGCTGTTGATGCCCCAGCCCACGAGCATGGAGAACAGCGTGTCCGCGAACTCGAAACGCAGCTGGTGGCGGATGACGTCCTTGTCCTCAAGGTTCCACTGGCGGCTTTGGATGACTTCCGAGTGCAGAAAGAGATTGTGCGGCATGACCACCGCGCCCAGCACGCTCATGATGATGGGAATGGAGCCGGGCGGCATGCTCGGCGTGAACCAGCAGACTGCGGCATGGCTCCAGGGAATCTTGACCAGGCAGAGCTCGTAGATGAAGGACAGGCCGATGAGCGACACAAAGCCGATGATGAACTTCTCAAGGCGCCGGTACGAGTTGGAGTAGAGCATCCAGGCGACAAAGGCAGTGGTGAGCATAGTGCCCGCCCAAATGGGCAGATGAAAGAGCATGTTGAGTGCAATGGCCGCGCCGAGAAGTTCGGCCAGGGCCGTGGCCACGGCGGCGAACATGGCCGAGCCGAGCAGCGCCCGCGCGGCAAGCGGCCGCATGTGCGCAACGGCAGCCTCCGAAAGGCACAGGCCCGTGGCGATGCCCAGGTGCGCGGCGTTGTGCTGCAGCACAATGAGCATGAGCGTGGACAGCGTCACCATCCACAACAGGCTGTAGCCGAAACCCGCGCCTGCGGCCACGTTGGCGGCCCAGTTGCCGGGGTCGATGAAGCCGACGGTGACAAGGAGCCCCGGGCCTATGTACTTGAGAATCTCCAGCCCGGAAAAGCGGGGCGCATGGTGATGGGCGAACCAGTTCTTCACTAATTTTTTGATCACCTGTCTGGCTCCATCTTTGCAATCGCAAGAGTGTTCCGCCGGGCGCGCCGGGCCTGGCCATCTGCCTGAATTCTCTACGCGCAGGGGACAGCCGTGTCCAGACACCCGGCAAGTGTGCGCGTTTTAAGCAATTGCCAGATGCCCTATGCTTGGATATTGATTGCGGAACCGCAACTGCTGTTGCCCGACGGGGGATGCCATGCGTTTTTTGCCCGGACTCGGATTTGCGCTCTGTGCGCTATTTTTGCTCGCGGCTCCGGCTTCGGCGGATTCCGGTGGGCGGTACGCCCTGGTCATCGGCAACTCCGCCTATTCGGACAAGCCGCTTAAGAACCCCGCCAACGACGCTCGGGACATTGCCCGTGCGCTGCAGAACCTGGGCTTCGACGTGCAGCTCAAGACCGACGCCAAGCTCCGGGAGATCGAAGAGGCCATCCGCGATTTTGGGCTCAAACTCAAGCACGGCGGCGTGGGGCTCTTCTATTATGCCGGGCATGGCATCCAGGTGCAGGGCGTCAATTACCTCGTGCCCATCGGCGCGCGGCTGTCCTCTGAGTCCGACGCCAAGTTCGAATGCGTGGATGCCGGCCGGGTGCTGGGCAAGATGGAGGACGCGGGCAACGAGCTCAACCTGGTCATTCTGGACGCCTGCCGCAACAATCCCTTTGCCCGCAGCTTCCGCTCCGCCGATCAGGGGTTGGCGCGCATGGACGCCCCCACCGGCTCGCTGGTGGCCTACGCCACGGCGCCGAACTCCGTGGCCTCGGACGGCGGCGGCAGGAACGGCCTGTACACGAAATACCTGCTGCAGAACATCGCCACGCCCGGCGTGCCCATTGAGGAAGTGTTCAAACGGGTGCGCATCGGCGTCATGAACGAGACGGGCAAGAAGCAGGTGCCGTGGGAGTCCTCGTCCATCGCCGGATACTTCTACCTTGCCGGAGGCCAGCCGCAGGGCATGGCGGCCCAGGCGGCCAGCCAGATGTCCCTGGCCCAGGCAGCGCAGCAGCAGCGCCTGCAGGAGCAAAAGCTCAAGGAGTACCTCGCGGGGTTGGAAGCGGAGAAGCAGCAGGTTGAGCGCGAGAAGGCCGATCTGGTGCGCCGCAGGCAGCAGCTGGACGCTGACGAGGCCCAGAAGCTCAAGGCAGCGCAGGCCCCGCAGGAACAGCGCCTCAAGGAGCAACTGGCCATACTTGAAACCGAACGCCGGAAGCTGGAGCAGGAGCGCGCCGAACTGGCGGCGGCCCGCCAGCAGGCGGCCCAGGCGCAGAAGACGGCAGGCCAAGGCGTTCAGGCGCAGGCTGCTGCCGGTGTTGTCCAGGTGGCCAGCGCCAACCCTTTGCCGAGCCCTCCGTCTGTCGCCTCGCCGTCCCTGCCCCAGACCAGCCCGGCCCGGCAACGGCAGCCTCAGGTCGACGAGCGGGCCGCGATTCTGGAGCGGCTGTCTGGTGTGTGGCGGCTTGAGACGGACAGCAATTTGCCGCTGCCCCAGTTGTCGCTCAAGCCCGGTGGCGATACCCTCTACGGCACCTTGGAAGGCGATTCGGAGCTGGTGGACCGCATGAGTCTGACTGGCCTGGCCATGGACGGAGGCAATCTGCATTTGCGCTTCAGCGTGCAGCCGCCGCTTCCGCGCCGGGAGTTCCGGGATCCGCAAGGCTTTTTGGTCAACGTCCTGCGCGCCAGGCAGTCGGTCAAGGTCCTTGAGTGCGTGGGCAATCTGCGCGCCACGCTTGATGACGACATTCCGCTTTCCTGCGAGCGGGTGGACTCCGGCGCAAGGCCGGCAGGCCAGCAGACGCAAATCTCCGGACGCATGGTGCGCACGGCCTCCCGCAACTGGTAGGCATCCTCAAGACAATCCGCGTTAGCTGGCGTGAAGAAAAGAGGCCCGGAGCAGTGCTGCTTCAGGCCTCTTTCGTTACGAGCGTGGAAAGAAGAGCTTTGGTTCAGCTGACCAGCATGCCTGCGTAGCCCACCACGCGGCGCATTTCGCCGTTGACCTGCCCGGAGGTCGCGTAGCCTGTGATTTCTGTTTCCGAGGCGCCAAGCTCCAGCGCAGCGGCAATGCCCACGGTCATGGGCAGCACGCCGCACATGCTGATGTTGTTGCCGCGCACGGTTTCGTAAAAGAGCACGGGATCCAGGTGCAGGGCTGGTTCCAAGGCCTTTGAATCCAGTTCTTTGGCCAGATCGTGGTGCACGAAGTGGCTCATGTCCGAACTGACCAGGATGCTGACCGAGCGCGGGAATCCCCGCAGGGCGCGGCCGATGGCCTTGCCCACGCCCAGGAGCGTGTCCAGGCTGGGTTGGGAGACGCAGATGGGCACAATGCGCGCTTGCGGATTGATGGCCGCCAGGAAGGGCACCATGACCTCAAGGGAGTGCTCGCGCTGGTGGGCCAGCGTGTCCGGGGTGAGCTGCGGCTCCTGTCCGCAGAGCAGGGCGGCCAGCTCCTCGTCCACGGAAAGCGATCCGCCGGGATACAGCCAGCGCCCGTCCGGCCAGACGGCGAAGAATTTGCCCATGCCCGTGTGGTTTGGGCCGAGCATCAGGATGGTCTCGCCCAGGTTGGCCTGGCCGAGGGTGACGCCGGTGATGATGCCAGAATAATAATAGCCCGCGTGCGGGGCCATGGCGAGGATGGTGTGGGCCTCGTTCCTTGGCTGGGCCTGGGAAAGATAGCCTTCCACTTCCGTGCGCAGCGCCTCGGCATCGTTTGTGTAGAATTGTCCGGCTACGGCGGGCTGGCGATCGTGGCTTTCAACATGCGGCATGGGCATGGCGGGCTCCTTGGCTTCGGCTAGCGCGGTGGCTTGACGAGGTAGTTCTGCAGCCGCTGGTCCAGCGCGGTGCTTTCCAGCGACTGCTGAGCCATGCGCGCGTACACGGTTCCGGGCTTCTTCTTGACGATGTCGGTGAGCAGGTTCTTCCATTCCTCCGTCTGGTTGCCCCGGCGGTAAATGTCCGCCAGGCGCAGGCGCACAGGCGCCCAGTCCGGATCGCTCACCGGGATGATGCGGTCGAATTCGTTGCCCCATTTAAGGGTCTCGTTGAACCGGCCGGACCGCTCCGTGGCGGTGATCGCCATAAGGAGGCAATCCTTGATCTTCTCTTTGTCGCCGTTGGTCGCCAAAAGCTGGGTCAGCGCTTCTTGCGAAAGGGCGAAAAGCCGGACCACGTCCTGCTTGCGCGAGGCGTCCTTGGCCAGCATATAGGTGGCGTGGGCCCGCGTCGCCGGTTCAGAGGTCGTATCGGCTGCTATGCGCGTCCACAGGGGCAGGCTCTTCTCGCTCTGGCCCTGATTCTCCAGAGCCATGGCTCTGGCGTTCTCGAATTGGGTCTTCTGCCGAGGCGAGAGCTTCCAGGCAGCATTGGCCCTGGTGGCCAAATCGGAAATGCGTTTCCACTCCTTGCGCTCCATGAAGATGTTCATGGCGAGGTCGAGAGCCATTTCCGAGTACTTGGGCACCTGCTTTTTGCCCAAAAAACGCCCGGCAAGCTTGAGCGCGCGATCGGGCTGCCCGCGTTTCCAGGCGCTCACGGCAATGGCCATTTGCGCCTCATCGCCGATCTTGTTTTGGTTTTCCTTCACAAAGGAAGCATTGTCATACATTTGCAGCACGCGCGCGTAGTTGCCGTCCTGAATCAGCCCCGGCAAGCCCTGCAGGAAAGCTTGGAAGCCAAGCTCTTTGGCTTTGCCCACAAGGTTGCTCTTGGGGTATTTTTCCAGGAACGAGGCCGCGGTGTTCATGGCGTCCAGATACGCCTTGGTGTGGAACTGCCACATGCCGAGCTTGATCTGCGCCAGCGGCGCCAGCGGGCTCTGCGGGTACTTGTTGACGATGAGTTCGTACGTCTCGTTGGGCTTAAGGGCCTGGGGCTTGGCGAATACCGGATCCATCTCGCTCATGGTCGGGTCGTCGTAGATGCCTTCCTCGGCCAGGCGCATGCGCGCCACAAGCCCACCTTCACGGTTCGGGAAGTCCTGCACGGCCTTTTGATAAATTTCCTTGGCGGCGGCGCGCTTGTTCTGGCGCAGGTAGATGTCGCCGATGCGCACCAGGGTGATGTCCGCGTATTCATTGTTCGGATTCAAGTTGTAGTAGGTCCAGTAGTGGTCCTTGGCCTGCTGCAGCTTGTCCACCTTTTCTTCAACCTCGGCCGCGAGCTTCAAAAAATCGGGGTTCTCCATGTAGAAGAGCGGCCAGCGCTTGTCGAGGTAGTCCACGATCTGGAAGGCCTTGTTGTAATCTCCCAGCTTGCGCAGCACCTGGGCCAGAATGTATGCGGTATCCTTGGCCATCCTGCTGTCTGGATAGTTCTGGATCAAGCTCTGGTACTGGGCCGCGGCGTTCTTCAGGTCGCCCTTGTTGCGGTAGTATTCGCCCAGCGAGAAGGGAATGACCGAAGCGTTCTGGTCGTGGGCGTATTTCTTTTTAACGATGTTGAAATAGGCGTTGGCCTCGCGCAGGCTGCCCACGCGGAGGTTCAAAAGGCCCAGATTGATAAGGGCTCGCGGCACGCGGTTTGATTTTTGGTTGGCGTTCATGGCCGCCAACTGCGCGCCTGCGATTTTGTCGTAGTTGGCTGCGAGGCTGTCCTTGTAGGCCTGCATGTATGTGTCGGCGAGGGCGTAGAGGGCTTCCTCGCGCGCGTCGCCCTTGAGGGCGGGCTCGCGCATGATGGCTTCCAGGGTCTTTGCGGCCTCGTCCCATTTGCCGCCCATCATGCTCGCCTGGGCCTTCAGAATTTCGTCCTTGATCTGGTCGAGGGTGAGCGGACCCTGCGGCTCCTTGTCCTTGCCGCCATGGCTGCCCGCTTCCTTGGCAGGCGCCGCGTGGGCGTCCTTCGGCGCCGGGGCGTGGGCTTCCGGCGCGGGCGCGTGGCTCGATGCGTTGGCGCTGTGCGCTTCCGCCGCTGGCGCTGGGGCGTGGTCGGAAGCATTTGCGCTATGCGCCTCTGCGGCTGGCGCATGCTCCGAGGCATTGGCCGCGTGGGCAGCCTCCGCCGCCCCGCCTGCTTGCGGCATGGTGGCGTTGGCTCCCATGGGCGCGAAGACTTTTTGCACAGGCTGCCGCACGGACCACGATTGGCTGGGCGACGCTGGAGCCGCGGCTGCCGAAGCCTGCTGCGGAGCGCTGGCGGCTGGCTTGGGCGTTCCCGCCGCGCCGGAAATGATTTCAGCGGGCCGCGCATCTTCCGGGCCGTGATGCTCGGCGCGGAACATGACCTGGGGCTGGCCTTTGGTTGGGGTCACGTCCACAGGGGGACGGTTTGCCGCGCGGGCGATGGCGGGCGCCGTCTCTTGCGGGCGGGAAGGCTGCACCGCTGTTGTCGATTCCTGCAGCAGGGGCTTTTCGACCACGCCAGGGGGCAGCTTGCCGCCGATCTGCCGGGCTGGTGCGGGCTGTCCCGCTGCTTTGGGAGAGGCGGCGCCGCTGGGCGCGCCAAGCACGGTCTTGTTCACCTGTGCGCGCATGGAATAGGGCACGGAGAAAAACGGTTGGCCTTGGGAGCCCTCGGCAGGGGGGGCGGGACGGGAGGCCGCTTGCGGCGCGGCAGGGGCCGCCTGTCTGGGCGCTGGCTGAGCGGCTGGCGCGCGTTTGGCTTCAGCCTCGGCGCGTTTGGCTTCTTCCGCAGCCTTTGCCTTGGTTTCTTTTTCGCGCTGGGCTTCTTGCTGCTTGTCGCGCCTGGTCTGGGCCTCCTGCTCGCGTTTTGCCTGGGCTTCGGCCTTTTTCTGCTGCTGCGCGGAAAGCTTTTCCGCTTTGTTCTTCTCCGCCTCGGCCTTTTTTGCGGCCTCGGCCTTGGCGTCCTTTTTGGGCTCTTTCTTGGCGTCGGCCCAGGTGGCGCCAATGGCGTCCGGAAAAATTTGGATTCTGAGCTGCGACTTGGCTTGGTTCGGCGCATTCACATAGCCGAAGGCGCTGGTCTTAAGCTGGATTTTGAAGCCGCCCTGCACCGTGCGCACGCTGGAAATCAGCTTGGAGCCGCCAACGCCGGGAGCTGCCAATGCTTTTTCGCCAGGTGCGGCGTCAAAGGTGACGGTGAGTTCCTGCGCACCGGTACGGCGCACGGAATATTTCGGCAGAGAGCCGCCGTCGGCGGACACGGTGAGCGTGTCCGTATCGCCTCCTGCGCGGAATCCCGCCTGCAACGCGCGGGCGTGCTCAGGCAGCGCGCCGTCGGTTGCGGAAAGGACCGCGAGAAGGCCAAAAGTGGCGGTAAAACGTCGTAAGGACACGGGCCAGCCGATCCCCTGCAACCCTATGCATCCAACAGGTTGCGCTTCTTCAGTTTTTCGATGAGCGTCGTGCGCTTGATTCCCAAGAGTTCCGCCGCCTGGTTTTTGACTCCGGCGGCCTCGGCCAATGCCTCTTGCAAAAGGCGCTCCTCAATCTCATCCAGGAACTCCTTAAGTCCCTGCGCCTTGTCGCGCATGTCCTTGAGCTCCGGCCAGTGGAAGCCTTGCGGGGCGGCATATTCCGCTGCAGGAGCGGCTTTGGGCTCAAGCCCCGCGGCGCGCTGGATTTTCTCCGGCAAATCCTCCGGGGTGACTTGCGGCCCCTCGCTGAGGATGGACAAACGCTCCATGAAATTTTCAAGCTCGCGCACGTTGCCCGGCCAAGAATACCCAGTGAGCATGGTCTTGGCTTGCGATCCCAAAGTCAGCAGCTTGCGCTCGCGAGTATGGCAGAAACCCCGCAAAAAGTGCTCGGCCAGGGCCATGACGTCCTCGCCGCGCTCGCGCAAGGGGGGCAGATGCAGGGGAATGACGTTCAGGCGGTAGAAAAGGTCCTCGCGGAAGCGTCCGGCGGCGACCTCTGTCTCCAGGTCGCGGTTGGTGGCGGCCACCACTCGCACATCTACTTTTTTGGTGCAGGTGCCGCCCACGCGCTCGATTTCTTTCTCCTGCAAGGCGCGCAAAATCTTCACCTGGAGGCTTAGGTCCATCTCCCCGATCTCGTCAAGAAAGATGGTGCCGCCGTCCGCCAGCTCGAACCGGCCCGGCCGGGAGCGGATGGCATGGGTGAAGGCGCCCTTCTCGTGGCCGAAAAGCTCGGATTCGAGGAGTTCCCTGGGAATGGCCCCGCAGTTGATGGGCACAAAGGGCTGGGAGTGGCGCTTGCTGTTTTTGTGCAGCGCGCGCACGAGCAATTCCTTGCCTGTGCCGGATTCGCCGGTGACAAGCACGGTGCTGTCGGTGGGGGCCACCTTTTCCAGTATTTTATAGACCTCGCGCAGGGCGGGGCTTGTGCCAATGATGCCGTCGATGTTGAGCGTCATTGCTCCTCCGCAGATCGTATCCCCAGGTGACGGGCGCAAAAGAAGACGCCCGTAAGGCGTGCATCGATCACTGTCAAGGAAATGACGCGAAGTCAATCGTTTTCTAGATTCTTTTTAGGCTCAGGCGATTTCAGCGAATTGCACCAGCGGCAGAGCCTGGGCAGCTTTTCCTTCTTGCCTGATTCCAAGCGGCGCGAGCCCCTTGGCCCCTGGGGGGAGAAACAAGCACAGCGTTCAGCCAGTTCGTACCTCCGCGTCAGGGGCCGTCCGGCCCTCTGGGCCCACAAAATCTAATTTCTGGACGTAGCTGGGGTTGCGTCTAGCTGTTGTGTGCATTTTGATTAGAAGTGTATGCACTGGATCGACGCCAGAATCCATTGTTTGAGTGGGTCAGTGAGAAATGACAAAAGTAAATCGGTAATGACAGCCAATAAGATGGTGAGCCCCCAGGAAGAGAAGTGCCACAGGAATCTCCAAAAATAACGGAGCACTCGATTCGGTGCTGTAGCTTCTTTCCAACCGAGGTCAAGACCGAACAGCTCGTTTGGAAGTGCGTAGACTTGCCGCTTCAGCTCAGAAAATAATGACATTGTTGTGCCTCTTTCTACTTCAGCAACCGCCGCGCGATCTCCTTGGAAGGAATAAGCCCTGTGGCTGCGGCGGAAACGATGTTCCCGGCCACGCCGGGGCCGTCGCCCGCGACGAAAAGTCCGGCGATGGCTGTTTCCAGGTTGGACGTCGTTTCCACCTGGGTGGCGAAGAACTTGATCTCCGGCGCGTAAAGCAGGGTTTCATCGTTGGCCACGCCCGGCACGACCTGGCCGAGCTTCTCCAGCCCCTCCACTATATTCGTGAGGATGCGCTCGGGCA
>Ga0209373_10001217_pt1 | contig 31958 bp, 32 predicted proteins | sample Higcelweek5metaG_FD_187173 | JGI IMG/M metagenome (GOLD analysis project Ga0209373, IMG submission 187173) | Freshwater pond sediment microbial communities from the University of Edinburgh, under environmental carbon perturbations - High... | ecosystem: Environmental > Aquatic > Freshwater >... | reverse complement strand
GCCGCCTTTTCCGTCTCCGAGGAGTGGGGCTCGTAGTAGTTTTTTATGATCATGCGCACACTGGTGCCGGCCAAGTGGGCGATGGCGGAAATCTCCACCTGCTTGTCGAGCATTGTCGTGATCCAAAGGTGCCGGATGTCGTACGGGCAGACATCGTAATCCAACTCGGCACGCTTGGCGGCATTGCTGAAGGCCGTGCCGATGTCGGCAACCGGATTGCCTTGATATTCGATGAGATGCCCAGTCTTATGCAAATGTCGTCGCTCCTCCAGCGCCTGCATGAATTCGTCCGAGCACCGGACGAACACCCATTTCTGAACCTTCCGATGAAACACACGCAGGCCACCGCGCTGCCACTTCACGTTTTCCGAAAACGTCAGCGAGAACAGGTCCAGGCCGGGGCGACAGGGGATATTCCATGCCACTTGAATCGCCCAGACGAGATGCTCCGGCGCATTCGCGATAATGAGATCCAGGCCTTCTAATGTGAGTGGAGATTTGTGCCTCTTCTCTTCCCCCATCTCGAATTTTGAAAGCGGGTTCTCAACAATTATTTTGCGGCCAACGCCGATGTTCAGCGCGGTCTTGAGGTAGCCGATGTATCGGTTGCGGGTCGCCTGGGCCTTGTGTTCGTAGTGCTCGTTGACGACATCCAGAATTGCGTCCTGCGTGAGCAAGTGAACTGGCGTCCTGCCGAGCGCGGGGAGAAAGATGGCGTTGAACACGGACACCCAATCCCGAACCCATTGCTTGAGGCCGTTCACCTTCTTCGCTGTGACCCAGGACTGCATGAGGTCTTGCAAGTAGACCACCTGGGGTTGCGCATCGACGAGTTCTTCGCGCAACTCTTTGCGTTTTGCGATTTCGGCAGCAAACGCCTTGGTTTGGCGCTTTCCTTCCCGGCCTGGCGGAAACGCCTTCGAACGCACGTGTTCGCCGTCGCGCTCCGCGCTCCCTATGACCGCGCGCCTTGGCGTGCCGTGTGAGGCATGCGTGCGACGGCGAGGGGGAGCGGCGTTTCGCTCGGGCTCCGGGGGAGTGATGCTTCGAGAGGATTCTCGTGGGCACCACAAGAACGCGAAGGTCAACGTATCGACTGAATACGGGGCCATCTGTTGACCTTGCATCAGTATATGCTATGGCTTTATGTGAAACACTCTGCCTCCATCTGTCTGTCGACCGAGGCATCCCCAGCGGGAGGTGAAAATGTCGAAGTCGACAAGCCACAACATTATAAAAGTCCTTTTGGCCCTGCTCATTCCCTTGGTCGCATTTGCCGTGCAGTGGACCTTTTGGGGTGTCATCCAACCCTACGTGTGGTTTTTGTTCTTTCCTGCAGTATTCTTCAGCTCCCGCATTGGCGGCATGGTCGGCGGCCTGCTCTCCACCCTCCTCTGCGCTTTCATTGTCACCTTCTTTTTCATTCCGCCCCAATTCACCCTGGTGAAGGTACTCCCGGTCCATGTCAGCTCAGTGGTTCTCTTCCTGGGCATGGGCGTGCTGTTCTCGTATTCCCACGAACAGTTGCGCAAGGCCAACTTCCGTGCGGAGCAGGCCCTCCAGACAGCCAACAAGGCCAACGAACGGATAGCCGCCGCCAACGAACAACTCTCCGTAGCCAACGAGCAGCTGGGCTCGGCCAATGACCACATCACACAACTTCTTGAAAAAGCGCAGGAGCTGGACAAGCTCAAGAGCCAGTTCTTCGCCAATGTGAGCCACGAACTGCGCACGCCGCTTACGCTCATCCTGGGGCCCGTGGCCCGGCGGCTGGAGCGTCCAGACCTTGCCGACGGGGACCGCCAGGAGCTGGAGATGCTCCAGCGCAATGCGCGGCTGCTCTATCACCATGTCAACGACCTGCTGGACGTCGCCCGGATAGAGGCCAAGCGTATGGATACGCGCTACGCCGTGGTCGACCTCGCCGAACTCCTCCGTCTCGGGGCGTCGCACTTCGAAAGCCTCGCACGCGAACGCGATATCCGCTTCGACATCCAGACCCCAATTCCCCTCATGGCGGAGCTGGACCCGGAAAAAGTCCTGCGCAGCCTCCTGAATCTGCTTTCCAACGCCTTCAAGTTCACCCCGCCTGGCGGCGCAATCACCGTTGCCCTTAAGCAAAGTGAGACCGACGCCGTGATAACGGTGCAGGACAACGGCCCCGGCATTCCGGAAACCATGCGCGATGCTGTGTTCGAGCGCTTCCGGCAGGTTGACGGGGGAACGAACCGTTCGTACGGGGGCACGGGCCTCGGCTTGGCAATCGTCAAGGATTTTGTGGAAATGCACAAAGGAAAGGTGTTGCTCCGCGAGGCGCCCAGCGGCGGCGCCCTGTTCACTATTGAGCTGCCTTTGCGCGCCCCGGCCGGGGTTGAGGTCGCAGCGAAGCTTGGTCCCCTTGACGAGACTTTGGCCCTTCAGGTGCCGGAAGAACACAGCCGGCGTGCCAGGACCAGACGAGAGGATTGCCCGCGCGCCACCGCGGGCAATCTGATTCTGGTGGTGGAAGACAATCCGGACATGCGGGAGTATGTGCGCAGCATCCTGGGCGGCCAGCACCGGGTGGTGACTGCGGCAGACGGCAGAGAAGGCCTGCAACGGCTGCGCGCCGAGACTCCGGATCTCATCATTTGCGATGTCATGATGCCTGTCATGAGCGGCGAGCAGATGGTGGAGGAGCTGCGCCGGAACAAGGCGTACGATGGCATCCCAGTGCTCATGCTCACCGCCAAGGCGGACGACACCCTGCGGTTGCACCTGCTGGAGCGCTTTGCCCAGGCTTACATCGAGAAGCCTTTCATGGCGAACGATCTGCTCGCCAACGTGGAGGGGCTTCTTTCCGCGCGGAACAAACACTTGAGGCAACTTCAGGAGCGCGAGCGCCGCTTTGAGGCGACCTTCGAGCACGCTGCCGTGGGCATAGCGCACGTCGGGCTGGACGGCCAGTGGCTGAGGGTGAACCCGAAGCTCTGTGAAATAGTCGGGTACAGCCCTGATGAACTGATGCGGATCACTTTCCAGGACATTACGCATCCCGACGACCTGGATGCGGACCTTGGCATGGTGAACAAGGCACTGGTGGGCGAAATTCAATCCTACGAAAAGGAAAAAAGGTACATCACCAAGCTTGGCGCGACCATCTGGATCAAGCTGACGGTCGCGCTCATCCGCGACGAAGCCGGGCAGCCGGACTATTTCGTCTCCGTGGTGCAGGACATCACTCCCGCCAAGACAGCCGCAGAGGCTCTGCGCAAAAGCGAAGATACCTACCGCTCCCTTTTCGAAAACATGATGAACAGCGTCGTGCACGCCCGAGTAATTTTCGAGGGCGGTGAGCCGGTGGACATGGAATACATAACCGTGAACCCGGCTTTCGCAATCGTGACCGGCATCACGGAACCCGTGTCAGGCCGCAGAATCAGCGAAGTCATCCATGGATACTGTGAGAACAACCCGGAGTCGCTCCAGACCTTCGGGCAGGTTGCCGCAAGCGGCGTCCCCACGCGCTGGGAGCATTATCTGAAGGAGCTCGACCGCTGGTTCGCGTTCATGATTTACGCTCCAGCTCCAGGCGAGGTCGTCATCATCACGGAGAACATAACGGAGCGAAAGCAAGCCGAACAAGCACTGGAGCGTAAGGACGCCTTGTTGGGGGCCATGCTCCGCAACCTGCCTTTTGATTTTTGGGCGCGCGACATGGAGCAGCACGTCATCATGCAGAGCGACGAATCTGTCCGGCTCTGGGGAGACCTGAGGCAGGGCCCGGTGTTGGGCCAGGGGCTGGACAAGCGGACCGTGGACCAGTGGCTCGCGAACAATCGCCGGGTTCTGGCCGGAGAAGTCGTCTCGGAGGAAAGCTTGCTGGTCACCCGAAGCGGCGGATCCCGCATCTTCCACAACATTGTGGCGCCCATTCGCGAGGGTGTGCAAAGCTTGGGCATCCTCGGCATCAACATCGACATAACGGAGCGCAAGCAGGCCGAGGAAGCGCTCATCAACGCCAAGGACCAGGCCGAGGCCGCAAGCCGCGCCAAAAGCACCTTCCTGGCGAACATGAGCCATGAGATCCGCACGCCCCTGAACGGCATGCTCGGCATGCTCCAGTTGCTCAAGGGGGGAAGCCTGTCGGGCGAGGAGGAGCAGTACGTCGAGATGGCGACCCGAGCCGGGCGGCGGCTCACAAGCCTGCTGGGAGACATCCTTGACCTGTCGCGCATCGAGTCTGGTCGGATGCCGCTCAACCTACAGCCGTTCACCTTGTCGGACCTGCTGACCGCCATGGCCGAGACGTTCTCTCCCTTGAGATTCGAAAAGGATATCGCCTTCTCGCTCAAGGTGGATGCCGACATCCCCCCCATGCTCATCGGCGACGAAATTCGCGTGCGGCAAATCCTGTTCAATCTCGTGGGCAACGCCATAAAGTTCACCGACAAGGGCGAGGTGCGCGTGGAAGTTACCCGGCTGCTGCCCCTGCCCTCAGGCCAGGCGCGCATGCTGTTCATCATCAGCGACACCGGCATCGGCATCCCTGATGCCAAGGTCAGCAAGGTCTGCAACCCGTTTACACAGGTGAGCGAGGACTACACCCGGGCACACCAGGGGGCGGGCCTGGGGCTGTCCATTGCCAGCCATTTCGTGGATGCCATGGACGGCACCTTGACCTTCGACAGCACCGAGGGCGTGGGAACAAGCGTCTACCTGATGCTCCCGTTCGGCTTGGCTGACCAAGCTGACACGCCGCCACCATGGAAGCCTGGGCGCGAGGCCACCGGCAGGAGCAGCCTCAAGCTCCTGCTGGTGGAGGACGAAGAGATCAATCGCCTGAGCGCCCAACTGGGGCTGAAGAAGATGGGGCACGCGGTTGATACAGCCCGCAACGGTCTGGAAGCCCTTGAGGCGCTGCGAAAGAGCACCTACGACTGTGTGCTGATGGACATCCAGATGGACGTCATGGATGGCCTGGAGGCAGCCAGGCGCATCAGAAGTGGGGCATCGGGTGTCACTGTCCAGCAGGTGCCGATCATCGCCATGACTGCCTATGCCATGACCGGAGACAGGGAGAAATTCCTGGAGGCCGGCATGAACGATTACATCGCCAAGCCTGTGCAAATGGAAACCCTTCAGCAGATGCTGGAGTGGGTGGCCCGCCAAGAGGGCGCCCCAAAAGGCACACCACTATCCTGACAGGGTCCATGCTCGAGTCCTCGGCGCTGTCTCGCCTCAAGAGGCCTGCCCGCTTTCATGGGGTACCCCAGTTGCCCACAAACTTGGTCCGCCCAGGACACGTCCAACCTGCGGAGTTGCCACCCTAAACACAACCCTGCAGTTCGCGTGGTCATGAGTAAACCGGCGCGCAATTCGGCACTGATCGGCGCGCAATTCGGCACTGTTGGGAACGCGGGCCAGGGGTTGCGAAGCCTCCGGCCCGCTGTTTGCTAAGAGTGTGTGTGCGAGTCGTCGCCATTACTCACAAGTAGTTCCTTGGCCGCTGTGCCCGCCCCCTGCCCTCTGACCGTATAGGTCGTGTCCACCTGTTCGAGGTGAAAGGCCTTGAAGGTCTCGCGGATTTCCGGGCAGTCATTGATGGAGAGAAGGAAACGGCCTTTGAGGCCCGCCAGCGCCCCCGCAAGGCGCGCGAAGTCATCCCTGCTGAACATGTCCTTGCCGTAGTAGCCCTCGCTCCCGTGATACGGCGGGTCCAGATAAAAGAGCGTGGTGGGCTTGTCGTAGCGGCGCAGGAACTCCTCAAAATCCAGACATTCAACGACCACGCCAGCCAGGCGCTCGTGCAGGTCCTCCAGGCGGGAGCCCAGGGTATTGAGGTTGAAGCGGGCGCGGGTGTCCACGCCGAAGCTGCGTCCCGCCACCTTGCCGCCGAACGCCAGGCGCTGCACGTACAGGAAGCGCGCCGCGCGCTCCAGGTCGGTCAGGGTGTCCGGGTCGGTCTGGCACAGGCGCTCGAAAGCCGTCCGGCTCGTGATCTGGAAGCGCAGGGCGTCCATAAACTGCGGGTAGTGGCGCTGGAGGATGCGGAAGAAATTAGCGACGTCACGGCTGGCGTCGTTGATGACCTCCGCCCTGGGGACCGTGGTGCGGCGCAGGAACACGCCGCCCATGCCCACAAAAGGCTCCGCGTAGCACTCATGGGGAATTGCCTCGATGCGGGCGACAATGCGCTTGGCCAGGTTGCGCTTACCGCCGACATAGGCTGCGGCAGGCTCGGCGGGGGAAACCTGGCGGGAAACGTGATCTTGCATGACTCCTATCCTTTACGTGTTGGGCCTCCGCCTGCTACCACTCCGATACCCCGTGCGCACGGGCCGGAGAGCGGCTTCGGCCGTGGTCCAGCACCTCCATGCTGGGCCAGTGGGGGAGTCAACAGCTCCCCTGCCTCTCCACTTCATCCAAAAGGAAACGACGATGATCTACCTTGCCGGACCCTTGTTCACCCTTGCGGAACAGACCTGGCTTCGCGGCCTCAAGGCCACCCTCATGAAACAGGGGCATGAGGTCTGCTGGCCGCTGGAACTCTTCAAAGATGGCCAGATATCCACCTGGGGGCCAACCGCGCCCCGCCGCATCATGGAGCGTTGCCGCGACGCCCTGGACAAATGCGACCTGGTTGTGGCCTGGATTGACGGCACACAGGTGGATGACGGAACGGCCTGGGAGGTCGGCTATGCCTATGCCCACAGCAAGCCCATTCACGGCCTCCGCACGGATTTTCGCCAGGGCGGCGACACGCCGCATTCCATCGTCAACGCCATGATTGAAGGCTCTTGCCAGACGATTTCCAGGTCGGTGGCCGACTTGCTGCATGCCTTGGGGCGTTAAGCCCCCGGCACCACCGGCCAATCCACCTCGCCGGGAAACCCTACCTGTTCGGGCACGTCGCGCAGGGCCTGGCGGTACTCGCCCCAGGCCGTCTTGGCCTCGGCCGAAAGCGGCGCGTCCGGCAGCTGGGTCCAGTCGCACACGGCAAGCTTGGCGTCGCGCTGGGCGCGCACAATGTCCGCCTGCCGCCCCACGATCTCCGGCGGCTGCACCGCGCTGTAGGTCTCCCCGTCCAAACAATCAGCAGCGCTCTCAACCGCGCGCCAGCCCAGGCCATCATTGCGAATCGCGTATCCCATTTATTCCTCCCAGCCCGCGCAAGCCACGAAGCAGGTTGAACTGTTGGCAGCGTAGTAGATGGACCCCGATTCCAGCACCATGTCTCCGCTCGTCCGCAGGGCATTTGCCCCGCCAAGGTTGAGGGCCATGGGTACAGGGTTGGTTGTCGACGTCAGGCCGCCATACGCGGCGTTCGGGGCGCATATTGCGGTGGCTGCATATATGCCGAGCACCAGGCTGATTATCTTTGCCGAGGGCGGGACAAACCCGGCGACAGCGGCAGCCACAAACGTCGGGGTGTCAACATTGCCTTGCAAACCGCTGACAACGATCGGCAAGTGAGGCACGTTGCCCGCCGCGTTGACCGTGTAGGCCACACGATGCCCGATCTGCGTGAAGCCCAGCGGGTGCTTGTTCGCCGTGGCGTCCGTCCGAATCCAGCCGATGCGGGCCTTGTACGTGTAGCCTGCGGGCAGCGTGGGGGTCGTGTCGCTCAACGACAACAGGGCCGCCGTGGTCCCGTCATCTTTGGCGATGATCCACAGCGCGTACCAGGCGCTTATGGCTATGGCCCCGGTATCCAGGCCGCCAGCGCCGGTGGCGGCTGTGCTGGCCGTCACGTTGACGGCGGACAGGAGTTTCGCCCGCCCAGCGGCATCCTTGACCACCAGCTCATCCGCCGTAATGGCCACGCTCGCGCTGGCCCCGGTGGCGCTGGCCTTGAGGTTCCGGGCTTCGCCCACAATCGAGGCCGCTGCTGTCGGGGCAGGATTTCCGAGCACCCACTTGTCCAGCGTGGCGTCATAGGTCAGTGCCAGCCAATGCCCGGCCCCGGAAATGGCCCCTGCGGCCAGAGCCGTGCCCGCCGGGCCGACGATGCCCTTGGCCCCGGTGGCAGTGGCTCCCAGGGTGAGGGCAAAAGTCGGCGTGATGGTCGCGTTGGCTGCGGCCGCGCGCACCAGCATGCTCATGCCGTGGATTAAGGCCGTCTGCGCGGACGGCACCGTGGCGGTCAAAGCGTCCGCCGTGCCTGCGGCCACGGCAACGCGGCCAGTGCCGCTCAACGCTGCCGCCGCCACGTCCGCCGGAGTCATGGCCGTGGCCGTGTTGGTGCCCGCAATGGCCTGGGCCAGGGCGGCCAGTTTGAGGATGCCCGCCACGGTCTCGCTGGCAGGCTGCACCTCCACGGCCTGGGCGGCGATGAGCTCGGCTATGGCCTGATACAGCTGGGTGTCATCCGTGGCGCTGGGAGTGAGCCCGGCGGCGGTGATGACCGTCAGCAGTTCCCCCTGGATCATGTTGAAGAAGTCCTGGCCGGGCACGGTGGCCGGAAGGCCCGCCACGGCGTCGCCGTTGGTGAAATAGCCGGGCGTGCCGGTCTCGCTGTAAGGCGGCTTATTGGCGACGGCGGTTGCGGTTTTAACGCGCTGCATGTGTCCTCCTAGTGGTTGCCGTAGGCGAAAATGACGTAAGTATGGGCGGGCTTGAGCCGCTTGATGATGCACTCCAGCAGCTCATTGCCCCAACTGGCCAGGGGGTCGGCGCAGCCGCTGGAGCACGTGAACTCGCGGACAGTGACTTCCGGGCCGCGCACGGTCCAGGCGAAGCGCCAGGGCTCGTCATAGATGGCCTGGTCGCACGGGCTCTCGCAGGTGTAGACCGCGTGCTCTTCAATGCTGATGTCGTAGCCCAGGGCCTTGGCCACGCCGATGTAGTAGGCCCGGCTTTGCCCGCCGCGCTGGCGAATCTTGGACAGGGCGGCCGCTATGCGCTCGGCTTGGGTTTGGGCGTAGCCGCCCGCGCAGGTGTCCGGCAGGCCCAGCACGCGCTCCCAATCCGCCAGCCACAGGCCGTCTGCGCCCGCCGGGTTTATGGCCTCGGCCACGATAAGAGCCGAGGCGTGCGCGGCGTCCAGGGCCTTGCCCTCGGCCACGAGCGTGGCGGCCAGCACCGGGTCCGTGGCCTCGTAGGGCTTGGGCAAGAGCAGGGTCAGCAGTTCGGCGTGTCCGCTCATGGCAGCAGCCCCACGGTGACGTTGCCCAGGCGCGCCCATTCGATGGAGCCCACGGTGACGTTTCCGGCCGGTGTGCTCACCACGCGGTCCACCACGCCCAGCACCCCGGAAATGGCCGTCTCGATGCGCGAGAGGTACACGGGGTCGCCCGGCTCCAGGGTTGCGAAATACGCCCCCAGGGCCGTGGTGATGGCGGCTTCGGCCTGGGCCAGGGTGAGGCCATAGAGCCGCGCCAGCGCGGCCACGTCCACCTCCACAAGGCTGGGGGCCAACACCAAAAAGTCATTGGCCCCGGTGGGGCGCACGGTGTCCAGGTAGGCGCGCACCGCCTCCAGGATGGCGGCCGAGGGCGGTCCGCCTGCGGAGGTCACGCACACGTCCACCGTGCCCAGGCCCCGGCGCAGGGGGAACACGTAAGCGGCGGTCACGCCGTCCACGTTCAGCGCCCAACGCCGCCAATCCGCCGCGTTTCCTCCAGCGGGCGGATTGCGCAGCACGTCCAGCACGCGGGCCAGCAGCTCGGCATTGGTCTCCGCTTCCGTGCCGCCGATGGTGGCAGTGGTGAGGCTGGCCGCGCCCTGCACGCCGCTGGGCGCGCTGGTAAGGGTGAGCGCCGCGCCCGCGTCCAGATTGTACGCGCTGCCCGCCGCGCCGCCCTGCACCGGCACAAGGGCCGTGCCGCCCGCGCCGATTATGACCTCGGTCGTGGTGAGGAGCACCAGCCCGGCAACCGTCTTGGCCTCGGTGCCCAGCGGCACCACCGCGCCCGGCGTACCGTGCAGCGTGGCCACGCCCTGGGCGAAGGTCGCCCGCTTGCGGGTGAGGCCGTGCAGGGTCGCGTGCTGCTCCAAGTATTCCGTGTCTGCCGTGTCCGCGAAAATCTGCCGGGCAATCCAGGTCTGGTGCGCGTACAGCCCTTCAACGGCTGCGGCCACGGCTCCGGCGCGTACGCCGAAATCCGAGTCCGCGCCGGTGGCCGCGTCGGGCAGCTGGTTGGACACGTCGCGCAGGATGCCCGCCTTGATGTCCACGTATTCCGGGGTGGTGAAGCCCATTAGATAACCCTCACTTCATGCCCAAACAGGTGCTCGCGGCCGCCCGCATCCGTGACCTGGACGAGCAGGCGCAGCCAGCCGTCGTGCTTGCGCTCGGTGCTCACGTTGATGGCCGTGGCGCGGCCGTCGTCCAGCAGCGGCTGAAGGGCTTGCTCGCAATACGCCTTGGCCAGCACGGCCACGCGCTCCACGTCCTTCTCACGGGCCAGCTCGTGCAGGCGTGAACCAAGCGTGGCGTCCGCCCAATAGGTGCCCAGCGGCGTCATGAGCCGCAGGTACACGGCATTGGCCAGGCCGCGCGCCGGGTCCGGGGTCAGGGTGCCGTCGGCCAGCACGTAGCCGCCGGTTGTGGGGTCGAGGTATGCGTCCGCCATGCCGCCACCTTAGTGGCGGGGTGGGGAGAGGACAGGCTGAAGGGGTTCAGTGGGTGGGAGGGTTGCTCAATCAATCCTGCGATGGTATCAGATGTCAAATATTTTTTTGAGGGGTGGCAGGAATGGAGGATAATGTTTTCAAAGCGGAATGTCCGAGCTGCCGTGGTACTCGTGACTGCACTTCGCTATATATAAAGAAGCAATCTTGGGATGCTGCTGAAATTGAGGGATGGTCAAGCTATGAAGTGTTGCAATGTTGTGGATGCCGTAGAGTCTTCTTTCTTCACTCTTATGCACATTCTGAAGATACAAATGAAGACGGAAATGAAATTATTCATAGAACGTATTACCCCAAGATTAAAAAACGGATTCAAGAGCAAAGGTACGATTCTTACTATATGTTCTTTCCAAATTCAAAAATAGAAGGCTTGAGCAAAGAGATATACAGCGCAATAAACAATGATATGCCATGCCTTGCAGCAATGGGCATACGAGCGCTTATTGAGGTACTTGCAGCCACCTTAACAAATGTTGAAGATGACAGATTTGATGCTCATATGAGTAGATTAATCAATGATGGCTGGGTAGGTGCAAAGCAAAAAGAGACTCTTGATGCGGCATTAGAGCTTGGGCATGGAGCTATTCACCGGGGGCATGTACCTGCGATTGAAGATGTGCAGGTTGCCCTGGACATCGTTGAGAATATAATTGATCTCGCGATAAAAAATAAGGAGAAAGCCAAGGCGCTTAAACAGTCCATTCCTCCTCGGAATAAGAAAAATACAAAATCTAAATAAAACATTTACTCACCTCGGCTCCCCCGTCGTGCCACCGCTATCCCCAGGGTGGGTGTGGTGCTCCAGGCTCACGCCGCCCGCCACGTGGTCCGCGTCGGAAGTGATAGCGCCCGTGGTGTGCAGGCTGCCCGTCATGGTGGCCGCCGCATCACCGCCGCCCGTGCCCTGCATGGTGAGCGAGGGCGTCTCGAAAATGACCTGCTCGCTGGCCTTGATGTGCAGCGTTTTCGTCTCCACCTCTATGCGCTCTTTCTTGAGATGCACCTTGTCGCCCCACATGCTGTAGAGGCACGCCTCGCCGCTGGCCACGTCCATGCGGTAGGCCCCGTTTTCCGTGGCGATGATGACGCTGTGCGCAGTGCTGCCGCCCAGGGGCAGCACGATGATCTGCGTGCCGGGCGGCGGGCCGGAGGTAAACCCAAAGTGCTGGAACAGCTCGGCCGCCTGCATGGTTTCGCCCGCCAGGGCCTCGGCCTGGACCAACTGCACGGCCGCGCCCTTGCCCAGGGCGGAAAGCTTGGCGCGGTAGGCCAGGCGCATGCCTGCCAGCCGCCGCTCCACGTGGCGCATCACGGTACTAATCATAGGTCCACTATCTCCCCGGCACCGGCCTTGGCCTTGTACTTGTGCCGCTTGTGGTGGCCCACGTCCGGCTGCCACAGGGCGTCCGGCTTGAGGGTCAGCTCCGTAATCCGGCCCTGGCCACGGCTGCACAGGAAGGTGCGGCGCATGAGGTAGAACACCCCGTCCACGTTGTGCGGCTGGGAGAGCACGCGCACCCGCTGGCCAGGCGTCCACAGGGGCGAGCCCGCCGCACCCAGCACGCGGAAGCCCCGCACCGTGGCCCGTATGCCGTAGGCGGCCAGCATGCCGTCCGCCACGATCTTGCGCGCCCGGCGCTGGGCATGGCCCACGTTGTCACAGTCGGCCTCCACCACGATCTTGGGCCGGTGGAAGTCCGCCGCGCTGTCCTTGGCCGTGGCGCGGATGTTGTGTTCCCCGGCCGTGTGCTCGGTGCCGTGGCTTTGCCCCAGCACCGTGACCTGGCTGTAGCGCTCCTGAACGCCGCGCATTTCAGACAAGCGCAGCACGTTGTTGCCCTTGCCGTCGTACCGCAGGATGAGCTGCCCCACTGCCGGGTTGGTGGCGTCGGTGTAGTCCGGCCCGCCGATGATGAGCGTGCCGTCCGGCGCGAAGTATGGCCAGCAGCCGTTCTGCTCGCACACCCGCTGAAGGGCGTCCCAGGCGGTCATGCCGGGGTCCACGGAAATCTTGTCGTGGGTGGCCACGCCCGCCGCCACCCGTATTTTGGTGATGCCCAGTGGCCGCACCATCTTGGCCACGATCTCGTCCAGGCTGCATTGGCGCGCACTAAACACCGGAGCCGAGCAGTCCACCAGCACGGCGGCCAGGTCGCGCCCGGTAAGGGCCAGGGTGTGTTCCGCCTTGCCCACTTCGGACTCCGTGGCATCAATGCGGCCGCGCATGATGACCTGGCCCGCAAGGGTCAGCAGCACCGGAGCCCACGGGCGCAGGTAGGTGGGCAGCTTGCCGTCGGGTAGGCCGACGCTTACCCGCCAGCCGTCCGCCGGGGTGAGCAGGTCCGAGTCCACCTCGAAGCTCTCCCAATCCCGGTGCTCATGGCCGTCGATGACCAGGCCCAGGGCGTCGGTGTCCGCGTTAGTCGGCATAGACGGTCAACTCCTGGCCAGGCGTTAGAAAGTTGGGGTCGCGCAAGCTGTTTAACCGCTGGATTTCCGGGGCGCGGGTGTGGTCGCCATAGAGCTGGTGGGCGATGAGCCGCAGGCACGCGGGCGCGGCCACGGTGTGCGTGACCAGCGGCGGCCGGGCCTCGATGACGGCGGCTGCGGATTCCTGCACGGCCAGGGCCACGTCCTTCAGGGGCTCAATCGCCGCGTGGGCTTGCTCCACCGGGTACACGGCGCGGTAAGTGTCGATGCTTTGTTGCAGCAGCTCGCGCGAGTCGTTGGCCACGGCCTCCACTTCCGCCGGGGAAAGGGTGGGCGTCAGGGCCTCGGCCTCCAGCACGATCTGCGCCGCCTCGGCCACGCCCAGGGCGGTTTCGGCCAGCACGTGGGTGGCGGCGGTGTCCAGCTCCGGGCCTTGGACGGGCGGCGTGGCCTCGTCCGCTGCTGGGGCGGTCCAGAAGATTTGCCCGCCGCCCGAGCCGGAGCCGCTGGAGCCGCTGGAAAATGAGGGCAGCAGTATAGCCGAGGTCAGCGCGGCCGCAAGGCCCTGGAAGTCCGGCAAGAGCGAGCCCACGCCGAAACTGCGCAGGTCCACAATGCCCCGCACCAGGCTGGCCGCATCGGCCGCCCAGGAGGCCGGGCCGGAAAGGATGCTGCTGCCGCTGGTGAGAATGCCGCTGGCTTCGCTCTTCAAGCCCGCCAGGCTGCGCAGGCCGGAGCGCACCATGGCGTTGGCGTCCGCATTCTTGGCCACGGCTTGCTCCAACACGCTCACAGCTCCGGCGCGGGCCTTGTCCGCCTTGGCGTCCACCTTGGGCCAGGTGCGGGAAAAGAACGGGTTGTCCGCCCCGGCCACCACGAACTCAAGCGCCAGCTCGGCATAGTTCCGGCGGTCCGCCTCGTGGGTGATGTCCCAGGGCAAAGCCTGGGCCTTGACCGGGCCGAACACCGGGTGGACCAGCTCGGCCGCGCCGCGCTCGTCCAGGGCCTTGATGAGTCGCTCCAGGGCGGTCTCATAGTCCTTCCCCCATACTGCGGCGGTAATGCTGATGCGCCGGGCCTTGCGGCCCATGTCCTCAACCTCGCCGCCGTCGCGGTATGGGTATTCGTGCTCCACCACGGCGTGCTCGCCGTGATCTTTGGTGCGCAGCACCTCAAAGGGCGCGCCACGGAAACTGGCGTTCAGCAGACGATCTTCCCAGGCCATACGCGCCCCCTAATGCCTTTGCGCCTGGCGGCCGTTGACTTCGTTGACCACGGCGGCCAGCTCACGACCGTCGGCCACAAGCTTGATCTCGTTTCGGACCACGGTTTCCCCGCCGCCGAACAGCAGCTCGCCCGCCTTGTCGCCCAGGCTCTTGCCGCCCATGTACCCGCCAATGCCGCCGCCGATGCCGCCTAGTGCGCCACCAATCAGCGCACCTGGACCGGCACCCACGCCGCCGAAGAATGCACCGATGCCGCCGCCGACCGCCGCGCCAGCCTTTGCGCCAAGCAACGCGCCACCCCAAGCGCCCGCCGCACCTCCGGCCGTGCCCGTATGGGCGGCGTTCTTTTGCGCGCGGAAAAGGGTATCGTCCGACTCGGTGCCGATGGCATCCACGGCGCTGAAGCCCAGGCCGAGCATACCGCCCCAACGCCGCGCGACGCCGCCCGCCGCGCCTGTCCAGCCGCCTTTCAGCCCGGACCACGCCCGGCCCAGGGCCGAGGTTGACGCGCCAGCTGCGGCAGCGGTTCCGGCCGCACCAGCGGCACCACCGCCGAAAAGCATCCGCCCGGCGGCAAGCGCCCCGGCCGATGCGGCCAAGGCGGAAATGGCCGTGGCTGCCGCGAAGGCACCCGTGGCCAGACCGGGAAATTCGCGGGCCACGTCGGCCGCCTTGGTGGCCACGTTGCCCAGGGGGCCGGATACCTTGTCCAGCACGGCCGAAGCGGCGATGTCCTTTTCGTTGCTTGCCTGCTGGAGCTTGAAGGCGTTGGTGCCCGCAATGACCTGATAGCCGGTTTCGCCCGCGCCGCCAGCCTTGCCCATGCCGCCCAGCACCTGCTGCACGTAGTCGCGCTGGGTCATTTCGGCCACCAGGGCCAGCAAGGCTTGGCGGTCCTGCACCACCTTGCCAATGGCGCTGGACTGGAGGATGTCGGCCATGCCGTCGAAGGCTTCGGTCTTCTCGCCGCCCTGGGCCGTGGCCGCCTTGGCTTTGAGGGCTTGGAACTTCTTATCCTTGCCCACCACTTTGGTGTCGACCAACTGAATAAAGGCGTCCAAGGGCAGCTGGCCATTTTCCCGCGCGTGGGCCAGGCTGCCGGAAAGGTCGATGCCCAGCTTCTTGAAGTCTTGGGCCGTGTCCTGGCTGTTCAGCTTGGCCAGCAGATTGACCAGGTTGTTGCCCGCCTGGTCCTTGCTGCCCGCCGTCACGGCGCTGGCCTGGGCGCTGGCCAGAATGCGCTCATACCCGGCCATGGACTTCATGCCCGCCGCGTTGGCCATGAGCTGGGGCAGCCAGCGGGCCATGTCCTTCAGCTCAAAGCCGCCCATCTGCCCGGCCACGATGCCCTTATCCAGCGCCTCCTCCACCTGACCAGGCTTAAAGAATCCTTGCTGTATGCCGCGTATGGCGATGTCCGCCAGGTCGCCGGAGCCCGCGCCGCTGGCCGTGGCCCGCTTTTGCAGCACAGGCAGCAGGCGCATGGCGTCGTCGGTTTTGATGGCGCCACTGGCCAGCATCTTGTCCAGGGCCTCGGCCGCGCCCTCGCGGGTGCCGCCGCCCTGGCGCACTGCGGAATTGACGGCATCGTCCAGCCGCTTCATGCCCGCGCGGCGTCCGCCCACGCCCTCCTCGGCAAAGGCGGTGTTGGCCATTTGCGCCAGGCGGTGCTCATACTCCACGGGCTTGGCTAAGGCGCGCCCGGCCACATAGCCGCCAGCGGCAACGGCCGCGCCCGCCTGGGCAACTCCCTGCCCAAGGCGTCCGGCCGTGCGTGCGGCGGCGGCAAGGCCCTTCTCGGCCTGGCGGGCGAACTGGTCCACCTGGCGCAGGCGACCCACCAGGCCCAGCACGTTGCGTTCCTGGTGGCCCAGGTCGGTCCACGCCTTGGCCATTTCCTGGGCTCTGGCCTTGGCCTCGCTGGTGCCTTGGGCCAGGGCCTTGGTGGACATGGTGGCGCGGTCCGTGGCCGCCGCCTGCTGGTTGATGGCCGATGCCGCTTGCTGGGCGGCCTGCTGTGTGGCCCGGCCCGCTTCCACGGCTGCCCGGCCTGCGGTCTGGCTGGCCTTGCCCGATTCCAGGACGGCAGCGCCCGTGGCCCGCGCGCCCGAGACCACCTTTTCAAGGGCCTGGGTGCTCGGTGCGCTCAACTGGTCGCGCAGCTTGAGCGTGACCTGCATATCCATATCCGGCATGGGCTACCCGCGTTTCTTCTTCATTCGTTGGTTCATTCGTTGGTTCACGTACCGTTTGCCACCCCCGGTTTTCCCGGAGGCCGCCTCGGCCAGCAGCTCAATGTAGGCCCTGGCCTCCGGGGCGGTGAGGCCCCGGATGTCGGCCAGGCTGAAGCCGTGCCGCGTCAACGCCAGTTCTACGAGCCGGAGTTCGCGGAGCTGGCGCTCGCGGCCGCGAGCTTTCCCCGCAGGGACTCCTCGGCAGCGGAGAGGATGCCGTATTCCGTGTCCGGCAGGCTGCCCAGCAGCTCGGCCGTGATCTTGTCCCCGGGCAGGGTACCAAGTTTGATGAGGGTGCGCGCCCAGACGTGGCGGTTCACGCGGGCCTGGCACGCGCCCTCGCCCGCAGCCTCCAGGCCGTCCTCCACGTCGGCCATGGTGGGCTGGCGCAGCTCAAAGTCCTTGTGCTGCACACCGTCCACTCCCACGCCGTACTTCAGGGTGCCTTTTTCGGTCAGTGCCATGTGCCTACTCCTTGATTCTGTTCGCTGCGGCCAGAGTCACGCTAACCTTGGCTTCCCCTTGCGTTCCGTACTCTTCCGAGTCCTTCAAGGACACGCAGTCCTGATAGGTGACGCGCTTGCCGGTCATGGTGACAGGGAAGATGGTCAGCTTCGCGCCTTTGATCGTGTCCCAATCAAGGGCGTCGTTCACGGGAATGGGCGCGGTGATTTGCAGCGTCCATTCATGCACACCCTCGGCGAAGCCGCTCGGCCTGCCCGTGCGATTCATGGTTTTGACCATGACCCGCCCGCTATTGTGCTCCGGCTTGACGCTCTCCACTTCGTATTCCTTGCCGTCAATCTCCAAGATGATGGCTCCCAGGTATTCCTTCAGCGCCATGTCTGGCCTCCGTTCGCGTTAGATGTTGGCTTACAGGTACAGGTCGATGACGCCCGCGATGATGTGCAGGCCGTTGACCACGTCCACGGGGATGCGGATGTTCAGGCGGTTGGCGTCCTGAAGGTCGCGCTCGGTGAAGAGCTTGTCCTTGTTGGCTTCCACGTTTTCGATGATCTCCAGGGCCTCCAGCTTGAAGAGCACGTCCAGTACCTCGCCGCGCACGGCGGCCTCGGTGCGGGCGGTCAGCTTCTCGCGCGGGAAGCGCAGGGCCAGGCGCGTGCGAACGGCCTTGCGCACGTAATCCAGGGTGCGGATGGTGGTCAGGTCGAGCAGGCTCACGTCCTGAATGCCCTGGCCGTCCTTGGTGTAGGTGCTGATGGCCCGGACGATCTGCACGCTGGTGCCGTCCGCGCCAACCTCCAGGGGCATGACGCCGTTTTTCAGCAGCACCTCCTGCTCGGTGCGCGTCCAGCGGAAGCCGATGTCGGGCACATCCATGCCCTTGATAGGCAGGCCGTCCAGGTGCCGGGACGGGTCCTCTTCGCTGGCCACCACGGCCCCGGCTCCTGCCGCCACTTCCCAGGGCAGGCGGTACACGCCGTTGATGGCTGCGCCGCTGATGCGCCCGCTGTTCACGCTCCCGGCCAGGGTGGTGGCCTGGGCAAGGGTGCCCACCAGGGCGTAAACGCCGCAGGCTCCGCGCTGTTCAAGCGCGCCGCCCACGAAGTCCAGATGATCGCGCAGGGCCACCAGGTTCACCTGGTCGGTGTACGGGGTGATGAGCAGGTTGTGGCCAGCGTCGGCCACCAGGGCCAGCAAGTTGGCGATGGACGGGTCCACCTGTCCGCCCGTCATGGCCGTGGCCACGGCGGTGACGCCTGCGGCGGTGCTGCTGGCGGCCAGCTTGATGCCGTTGCCCTGCGCGCCCTTGTGCCGGGCGGTAATGGTGAGCACGCCCGCCGCCGCCGCGACGGCCACGGGCAGGTCGGTCTGCTGGTCGGCCTGGGCCTTCAGCGCCGCCGCGATCTCGGTGGCGGTGTCGCCGCTGGCCACGGCCACCTGCACCAGCTCCGTGCCGATGCGCAGCGTGACCACACCCGAGCCCGTGGCCGGGCCGGTGAGGGTGGCGGTTGCCGTGGCGGCAATGCCTGCGGCGGCGTCATCCAAGGCGATGCAGGTGACGTCGATGTACGGGTAAGCCTTCATGGCCGCCCGCGCCATGCGGTGCAGCATGGAGCCCTCGCCGAAGTAGTCGGCGGTCTCGGCATCGCTGAAGACCTGCACGGCCGTCAGTTCCGCCACGGTGCCGCTGTCCAGGCGCTGGCCGATGAGCAGCACGCGCTGGTCGTTGGTCGGCAGGGTGCGCACGGCCAACCGGGTGTTGAATTCGAAGTATTTCCCCGGCTTCCTGATGGACGCGCGGATTTCGTCGAACTGAATGTTTGCGCTGGCCATGGGCTACTCCTCTGCGGTCGGCTTCGTGCCGGCCTTTTTCGCGGGCTGTTCGTTGGCCGCTTCCTGGGGTGCGGGCACCAGGTCGCCATGGGACAGGCAACGCCGGTAGTAAACGCTCTCTGGCACTTCCACGGCCTTGGCGTCGGTGATGTACTCGCGGGGCTTGGCTTCCTTGGGCACTTTGAGGCCGGGGGCTGCTTTGACGAGCATGCTTGTCTCCTTATGCGCGGGCCTACGGGCGGCCCTGTTGCAGGGTGATGAGGTCCACGGCGTCGGCCTGGCCGTCGTCGGGCGAAAGATGGTAGCGAAGGCCAAGGGCCGAAAGCTGCGGCAGCTCGGCGGGCTTGCCGCTGGCGTCCATGGGTGCGCCGGTGCCGCGCTCGGCCACGCGGAAGTCGTATTTTGTGTGCCACTCCTGGGCGTAGACGCTCACGCCCTGGCCCTGGAAGCGGGCATTGGTGAGGCTTTGCGTTCTGCCGGGCCGAAGGTTGTTGATCTCCAGACCACAGTCCTGCCCGGCCAACAGTGCCCGCACGTCCAGCAGCATCTGGTAGGTGCCCACGCGCACCTTGTCGCCCTTGCGGGTGGCGGCTTCGTTGCGCAGGTTGCGGGCGGCCACCAGCACCACCCACGTGGCCGGGATGCGGTACACGCTGCCCGAGGTCGTCAGGCGCTGGCCCTCGCCCTCGCCCTTGAAGGCCACCCAGGCCGCAGGAAAACGCCGCACAGCCTCGCCCAGGTCATCGTCCAGCTCGCCGCCGTAGGTGGCCACGGTCTTCAGGTACGGCAGCTTGGCCCCGGCAATGCGCGCCATGATGGCGTCTTCGATCGTGCTGATGGAGACGGCCAGCATTACGCCTCCTCCTCGGCAGCCCCTGCTACGGCGGCGGCGCGGGCGAAGACGCGGCGGCCCGCGTTGAACTCCACCCCGCCCTCGCCAGGTTCGCCGCTGCTGGTGGCCACGCCCGGCAACACGGCCCGGCCAGCGGCAACGTCCTTCAGCCAGGTCACGGCCGCCTTGTAGCGGTCGGCTATGGGCGTGGTTTCCGTTGTCTCGCCGCCGGACAGCCGGTAGCGGGCGATGTCGCACACCACGGCCGCAAGGGCCTGGGGCACGCTTGCCAGCGGCAGGGCGTAGCGTGCGGCAATGTAGGTGTCCGCCTCGCTGGAGGCCCTTTCCAGGGCCTCCAGCGCGACGGTGCTATCCACCGTGCCCGCCGTGTCCTCGGCGTTTTCCCGCTCCTCGCGGTCGGTCAGGGCTATTACCTCCTGGGTGCCGTAGGCCGCGATGAGGTCGGCGACGGTGGCGTAAGCCATTACTTGCCGCCCTCCTTGGTGGCGGGCTTGGCGGCGGGCTTGGCGGCCTCGGTGGCCTTGGCTTCGGCCTTGGCCTCGGCAGCCTTGGCGACCGCAGCCGGAGCGGCGGTAGCCTTGGCGGTCTCACCTTCCTGGGGCGCGGCGGCGGGCTTGGCCTCTTCCTTGGCCCCTTCCTTGGCATTGGCTTCGGCCTTGGCCTGGGGCGCGGTGGGCTTCACCTCCTCGGTGATCTCCACCACAAGCATGGGCTCGGCCTGGAAGGCCGCCAGCTGCTCGGCGGTCAGCTCGTCCTCACCCAGGGTGGTACACACGGTGCCGAAGCACCGGCCCCCACGGCAGAAGCGGCCACCGATGGCGTGGGGCTGGGCCTTGATGCGGATGATACGGGCCATGGGCGCGCCTCCTTACGCCAGCCAGGGCGTCACAAGGGCGTCGACCACGCCCTGGTTGATGTTGTCCTTGCCGTTCTCCAGGCGGGTGGCCTTGGTGATTTCCAGGGCCTTGGCGCGCAGGGTGGGACTGCACACCAGCAGCGTGGGCCGGATGCCCAGCGGGCGGCCGCCGTCGGTGGTGAGGTTGGACATGGCCGCGTAGGCGGCATTGAAGTTGTCCGTGGTCAGGTCGGCCTTGCTCATGTTGGCCAGCTGCCAGAAACCAAAGCCCGCGTTGCAGCGGTAGCGCACACCAAAACGGTAGGTGTCGGTGGTGAACACCGCCTCGTCCTTGGTGTCGGTGAGCTGGGTCAGCTCCGGCTTGGTGCGCTCCTGGAATATGACCGGCTTGAGCACGCGCGAGCAGTCCAACAGGAACCAGGGCGCGCCAGTGCCAGCCTGGTAGTTGCTCACGGTGGCGGGCACGCCGGTGCCGTCAACGTTGGGGTACACGGGGTGGTCGGTGTCGAAGAAGTTCTGCCCGTCGTAGCAAAGCGTGGTGAGCCCGGCCTTGAGCAGGGCAAAGGACAGAACGTCCGGGTGGACTTTGGCGGCGCGGCCCATTTCTCCCACCAGCGGCTTGTACACGCCCACTTCATCGTCTTCGATGTCGGTGCGCGGCACACCCACCGTGGCCTCGAACAGCTTATTGATGATGGAATAGCCGTGCGCGGCCATGTCCTTCACCACGCGGGGGCCAACCCATTCGATGAGCTGCGGGAACTGGCCCAGCCAGCCGTAGGTGTTGCTCTTGGAACTGGACGGAACCGGCGTGGCCACCTTCTCCCAGTCAGACGGGGTTTCGCCGAACACGCGCTGGAACTCGGACCGGTAGCCGGTCATCATCGCAGCGATGAGGGCGGGGGTGATGATTGCCATTATTTGGCCTCCTTTGCAGTCTTGAACTCTTCGTGGGTCATGCCGAGCTGTTCGGCGACGTAGATCTCCTCGGACGAGAGGGCGGCGGTGGCAGAGCCGCCCGCCGGAGGCTGGCCGCCGGGCAGCTGCTGGCTCTGCATGGAGCCGAGCGCGGCCATGGGAGCGGCAGCGGTGAGGTAGGTCGAAAGGGCCGCCTCGTCCTTGGCCCCAAGCGCGCGCGCCCAGGGCTCCAGGCCAGCGGTCAGGCGGCCGTCGGCCAGTGCGGCCTGAATCAGCGCGTCCACCTTGGACGCCTGCCCGGCGGTGGCAAGCGCGGCCACCTGGGCCTTCAGCTCGGAATTGGCCTGCTGCAAGCTGGCCAGCGCGGCCACCGGCGCAAACTTGGCCGGGTCCGGGGTTTCTGACAGTTTGGCGGCCTGGCTGGTCAGACTGGCGATGGCCTCGTCCTTGCCCTTGAGCAGGGCCAGCAGGTCCACGCTCGCGGCGGCCTCGTCGCCGGAAATCATGGCCTTGAGTTTGTCCAGCGGAGGCTTGATGTCCTCCGGTCCGGCGGTTGCGGGCAGGTTGAAGAGCCCGCGCAGGCATACCAACAGTTCGTCCATGGTTCTCTCCTTGTTTGTTTTGGGCGTGGCGGCAGAAGGGAACAGCGCGGCCAAGGCCACGGCGTCCATGCCGTCCAGGGCCGGGTTGTTGGTGAGCGCGACGCTCAAAATTTCGAGCACCGCGCCGGTGGCTAGGTCGAAGCGGAAGACGGGGGAGATGTAGCGGTATTCGTCGGCCGAGATGTGCTCGCGGGCGTTGGCGGTCCAGTTCACGGCGGCGAACAGGCCCCGGCCCGGCACGTAGCTGACGGCGCTGACCCACCCGGAGGCGGGCGCGGGCTTGCCGTTTGTCTTGGCCAGGATGAGCTGGTGCTCGTAGTCCACGGGCAGCGGGGTTTCGCGTGCCTCCACCTTGGCAGTCACGGCGGCGGCGATGTCCGCATCTATGCGCCAGGCGGCAAGGGCACCGTCGGTCATGCTGGCCGGGCGGCCGTCGCGCGCGGCAAAGGGGCCGTCCGGGAAGAGCTGGGCATTCATGCCCTCGGGCATGGCCTCTGCCGAAACGCCAACAGCCAAGGCCACGCCCCCCGCAAGGGGCATGGCCAAGGAGGCGACGTTGTGTGTGGTGTCGGTGGGCTTGCGCTTCATGCCACCCGTTTTAGGGTGGCAAGGGGGCGTGAGACAGGAGGAAGGGTTTCAGTAGGCGGGGCTACTCTGGTGGTCGCTGAGATTGTTCCAGTAATTTCTTTTTGCGGATCGTTATGAATTTATCAAATCTAAGAGCTGTTTTATATATCCCCACAGTAGTCGCCAAGGCTAGAAACAAAGCGTAGAATAGCAAGAAATATTCTAAAAAACTAAGCATATTATAAAGGTTGTGGAAGCCGTCTGACAAGTTAGATATTTCGATCTCTTTATAGGCCGCGTTCATTAGAACTGCAAGAATTAGTGCTACAGTCTGCACAACAAGAAAGTGCATGTACCTTGCCGCATATCCAATTAGTGGTGAAGATCTCGCCTTCTCAGATTCTACTTCACCAGCGATTACAGAAAGGAAATTTGAATCTCCGAACGAAAACATTACGATATACCCGCCAAGTGTAAAGCCCAGCAGGTTAGGAAGAATGGCTAGAGCCATCTCATAGCTTGGTGACGGAGAATACTCCGAACAATAAAATGTAATCAATGTTAATAATAAAGCTGCGCCAAAATATGGTGATGCAACGATGGCACAGGTGCCACCATAAACATACCAATAATGTTTAAAAGCTTTTTTTACGCCTGTATACTGACGGAAAGACATGCAGACTACCTTTTAATAATGCTCAGTTGTTCTTTTACACCGTTTACAAAATCAGGAAAAGCACGACCACTTGGAATAGCAATTGGTTCATTGTAAGGTGTTTCAAGTGACGAAAGCTCAATCCGCTTTCCGTCTTCATTGAATCCCGTGCTTTTTATCTCGCCATTTCTCAAGGCGACATTTGCAAATGAGCGTAAGTCATCATCAATTTTCAACATCGGCTCACGGGTTCTTGACTTGGCCGAAAGGGTTTGCTCCCACTGATAGACTCCCATCTCCTCCATTCTTTCTTCATATCTCTGCTCATCTTCGTCATCGTCATCAGGATTCGGGCGGTTGATAATAAACTGAACACTGTGCATGTTGGGAACGCTCAGCACTTTCTCCAGCATTCCAGGGTGCTGGACTATCGTAACCTCAACAGGGCCAAACTCGTCTATGATCTCTTCTCGCTGAAAAAGCTCATAAAAAAACTTCATTGCTTGCGAATGCGTTATCTTGGTTGAGTCAAATATTATCCTATGTTTTTTGACATACAAAAAAGCATTCACAATTCGCAGGTCAGGCTTAAGATTCGCAGGAATATTTGAAAGTGGTCTATCTTTTGTAGACGGTATAGCAACCCTTTTTACAGTATCAAACCATACCCCAAAAGGGTTGAGATCGTAATACCTAAAAATTGGAACCCGTACCAATTCAAGCACATCATCCGGATATGTCTTAACCGGCCCCAATACGGCCCTTTCCTTGCGGGCTAATTGTATCGTCGCTTGTAGCTCATACGCTCGTGTCATAAGTTTTTGGTAAACACCCTTTGGATGGGGATGAACCGTAATATTAAGCTGCCCAACATTTATTGTCTTCATTCTGACCTTGGGCGTTTTTGTCTTCAATTTGCGGCTGGCCATCGGTGCTCCTGATTTGAAAGTTGGATTCAGTCTAGCAAAATGGGCAGACGAGCACTGCCCCCACTGGTCTTTGTACTACCAAACCTTCTGCTAACCCGTTAGCACCCCGTTAGAAACTACGCAATAGCCTCGCGCATACACACGCCTACCCCGCGCCCCTACCCCCCCGTTAAAACCCGCTGTACGGCCCTTTTCACGCTCGCCTCAATTTCTGCTTCCTCCGGCGTGCCGATGCCCAGGAAGGGCCTGGCCGGGATGTCGCCCCAGGGCAAGGGCATGGTGCCGCCCTGCGCCCGGCCAGAGAGCCAGCCGCCCACGGTGGCCCCGCCGCGCGCGGTATAGTTACGGGGGTTGCGCTTACCCGTGCCGCGCGTGCCGCGCTTGGCCGTGCCGAAGCTGCCCTTTTTCGCGCCGAGCTGGTGCGTGGGAGCGTAGACCTTGCTGGTGCCCACGGCAGCGTGGTGCGGGCCGTGCTCGGTTTGGATGCTGGCGGCCAGCTCGCCCAAAACCTGGAGGATTTTTCCGGTGTGCCCGGCCTTGGCGCGCCTGGCCAGAGTGGCCGGGGAAAGCGGGTGCCACTTCTCGCCCGTGGCTGGGTCTTCTTCGTCGGCAAAGGCGCGGTCCACGCCGCCCTTCAGAACCTCCGCCAGGTCGCGCGTCAGCGGCGTCATGTTCTGGCCAAGCGCGGCCAGGCGGCCCAGGCCCTTTTCCAGGCTCTGTATGTTGACTTCGATTTCGTACATGGCTATTTTATCCTTGACCCTGTGGGCGTACCCGAAGCTGGTAGTAATCGGGCGGATGGAGCCTCGGCTCCACCCGGTATGCGGTGCAAGTCCGCCCCCACGGGGTTATTCTTTTGTCCACAGTACCTTGAGCTGCGAGTCGCCTACGGGCCGCATGCCCACTTCGCCCACCTCCATCACGTTCACCACGGCGTCAAAGCGCCCCAGCTTGGCCAGGCCCTTGGCGTCCTTGGGACGCATGGGCACGTCCACCACTATTTTGAGCACGCGCCCCGGCTCCTTGGTCGGGCACACGTACACGAGGTTCGCGTTGTCCGCGTCCCACAGCACGGCCGTGGCTTCGTCCAGCAGTTGCGGCAGGCGCAGCAAATCCTCCTGCGCCGGGGCCGTGCCCATGCGGTGGTGCTTGGCGCTGTCCGCGTGCAAAATGCGTTTGGCGCTGGCTGTGACCACCTGCACCGGCTCGCCGCCCGCTTCGGTCACAGCTTGGGCCACGGCGTTGCGCATGAAATGCACCACCTGGGCTTGGGCCGTCCCGCCGCGCCTGGTGTTAAGCACCTCGCGTGCGAAGTTCTCAAACGCCTGGTGCCGGGCCGGGTTGCCGTTCAGGGCCTGCACGGCCTGGGCGCGCAAGGTGGTATCCGTAACCAGGGAGAGCCGCCGGGCGGCCTCCATGTCCAGGCCGTAGGCCGCCGCGCCCGGGTTGTAGCTAAAGCCGGGGTCGGTCCACACCGTGGGCGCGTCCTGGGCCGGGCCGATCTTATAGCCCGTGACCTGGCGCAAGCTGGCCTCGCCCGTGCGGCGGTCCACCAGCTCCACGTCACGCGTGCGCATGTTGCCCTCGCCGCTCTCCGGGGTAATGCCCTCGCGCTCCAGGCCCATGTCTGAAAGGGCCTGCACGCGGCAGCGGCAGCCCCAGCCGTTGGGCGGGTAGTGGCTGGACCAAAACGCGTCATCATAGCGGAAGGTGCGGCCGTTCAGCAGCCGGTGCGCGGGGCGGGTGCGCTGGTCCAGCACGGCCACGTAGCGCCACCAGGGGCGATTGTCCGCGTTCTCCAGCATTTGCTTGTAGCGCCCGGCCATGTAAGCGGTCTGCATGTTCTGGCGGTAGATGAGCTTCAGCCTGGCCGGGCTGCCCATTTGCACCTGGTGCTCCTTGCCGTCCGCGCCGATCTCGGTCCGCTTGCCCCACCAGCCCTTGGCCCGCAGCACGGGCTCCAGGTCTTTGGCGAACATCTTCTGCGTCCGGCCCTCGGCCAGGGCCTGCTTCACCGCGCCCCGGATATCCTCCAGCACGTCCAGCCGGGCCACGCCCGCCACGGTGAACGCCTTGGCCTGGGCTTCCTGCCACACCTCGTGCCAGTTGAACGTGATCTTCGCGCCCTTGGACTCCAGGTAGCTTATGGCGTCCTTTGGCGGCAGGCCCAGGGCGAAGGAGAGCGAGACGCCTTCAGGCACGGCCATGGGCTACTTCCCTCGCCCAATGCGGATGATGCGCCCCACGGCAATGCCAAGCGGCCCCACGGCCAACAGCCGGTAGTGCAGAAAGCTCGTCCGTGAATCAGCCTGCCCCCAGCACCAAGCGAACCGGGTGAAGCGACCGCAGGACAAGGTAACGCCCCAGGGGCGCGAGAAGTCCGCAATCAGACGCACAAGCCAGGGGCCGATGAAGATATTCCGCGTGTACGCCATGGCCTATTCCCCCTCGCCCTGGGCCGAAACGCGACCCCACACTTCGGCCACGAACATGGCGCGGGCCAGCAGCTCCTCCATGTCGCGGGTTTCCATGCGCGGGTAGTTGTTGGCCAGCACGGCCAGCAGCTCGTCCGGCGTCGCGCCGGTCTTCAGCTCGGCCACCAGGCTGTCCGTCAGCCGCTCCATGATGCGTTGCAAAGCGGCGGCCGGAACCTGCGCCGCGTCCAAGGCGTCCTGGTCGGGAAAGCCCGCCTGGCCGTCTTCGCCAGCCGTTAGTGCGGCAGTGGCCGTCTTGTCCTCTAACGGAGGGGTGCCGCCTTTCTTCTCCGCCTGGCCTTGATCCAGGCGCAGTATGGGTTCGTCGCCCTCGGGCAGGGGGATGCCCGCCTTCTCGTGCGCCCAGGCCTCGGGGATGCGCATCACCGTGGCCAGCTTGGGCAGGGACTCGGCCAGCTCCACCAGGTCGGCCGTATCGGAGGTGTCGAACTTGAACCACGGCAGCAAGGTCGGGTCGCTCACGCCCAGGTTCAGCACGGCCAGGGGCATAAGGATTTGCTGGGTGATGGTGCTGGCGATCTGCCGAGCGTCGCTGGCCAGGATGTCGAGGCGCACCTCGTCGTGAATCTTGCCCAGGGCGTTGGTGCTGCTCTTGCCGTCGGCCTGGCTGGTGAGGGTGCCGCCCAGGATGGCCTTGCTTTGGCCGCGTTCACAGTGCGCCAACATGGCCTCAAAGGGCTTCTCGCTGCCCTTGGCCGCCTCCTTGAATTCGATGAGCATACCATCGGGGATGATGCCCGCCGCGTCGTGGCCAATGGCCTGAATGGCCCGCTTGAGCGCGGCCTTATCCTCTTTGGTGGCCGTGGCCGGATACGTGCCCACGCGAAGCGGCAGGCCGTGGATCTCCAGGAACTCGGCAAAGTCGCCGCGCGCGTAGCCCTTCAAGAGGAAGGTCCACACCAGCACACGGAACAGGCCGCTCTTGGCCAGCCAACCGGACTTGCTGCGGTGGCGGTGCAGCACCCAGCCCAGGGGCTGGAGCTCCAGCCCTTCCATGCTGCCGTCGCGCAGGCGTAAGCTGTTGCCGTCGCCGCCGAACTGCGGGGGCAGCAGCTGGAACCAGGTCTGCGGCCGGTGGTGCAGGGCCACGGGCACGTGGGCGCGGCCGTCAAAGCCCCACTCAATTTCCAGCGCGGCAAAACCGGGGCCGATGCCGTCGGCCAGGTCCAGCACCATGTCCTCAAAGTCCGGCATGGTGTCGAACTGCTCGCGCACGGCCTCGGCAATGGCCATGGCGCGCTTGTCCGGGTTCTTGGCCGTGCCCTTGCCCTTGCCGGGCATGATGTTCCATTGCGGGCCGAGGAGCGCCCGGCGGCGCTTGGAAAGCTCCGCAAAGATGTGCTCGTCGCGGTCTTCGATGTCCGAAAACAGTTGGTACATGTCTATGATGTCGCCCGCGTCGGCCTGGGCAAGAATCTGGTTCAGCTTGCGCGGCGTCATGCCGTTGGTCAGGCTGGCCAGATACTCGGCCCGCAACAGGGCCAGGCCCTCGGACTGCATTTCCCCCGCCATATTGAAGGTCGGACCTTTGCGAAAACCGCCCAGGGCAGCCTTGAGCCGGTCAATAATCGTCGTCGTCTTCATCTTGTGCGCTCCAGAGGTTGCGGGAGTTGGGGCCGGAATCCTTGGGCACAGGGTCGAAAGCCATGGTGGTGAAGCCGCCCACGGCGATCTCCCACAGCATGTGCGTGGCGTCCGGGCCGTCGTCGTGGTCGGCCAGGGGGAAGTTGCGGAACTGCTCAATGAGCGTGCTCTGCGAGGGGTGCAGGCGAATGCGCCCCTGGGCGAAATAGGGTTGCAGGCTTTCGATGCGCAGGGTCTTGTCCGCATGGGGCACCACGGCCTTGGCAGGAATGACCATGCGGCGCTCGGTGGCGCGGCGGATAAGCTCCGTGCGCAAGAACTCCTGGAACTGCACGGCCTCCACGGCCCACAGCAGGCAGCGGTATTGCGCGTGCATGGCAAGCACGTCCTCAATGATGCGGTCAGGCAGGCGCTTGCGGATGCTGGCCTCCACCACGTCCAGGGTCATGGTGTCGCGGCACCAGCCGCCCACCAGGATGGCCGAGGGGTCGCGGCTGTTGCCTTTCTTGCCCAGGCTGGGGTCCACCGCGCCGAAGAAGAGCCAGTCGCGCCGGACGTCCACCCAAAAGGTGATGACTTTGAACGGGGCATCGTCGCCGCTGCCCGGCGCGTTCTGCTGCTCGGAATCAAAGGCGTCGTGGCCGTCGCGGGCGCGCTTGAGCATGAGGCTGTATAAGGGCCGGGCGGATGGCCACGAAACGGTGGCGCCGAGTTCCATATCCGCCAGGTGCTCGCCGTAATACGCCAGGGCGGCGTCCTCGCCGCTGTTCAAAAGCGTTTCCTCCCAGGCGTCCCACAGGTCCATGCGGTCCGGCCAGTTGAGGATGGCCCGGAACTTCTTGTGCCGCCACAGGGGCGCGGCCAGCAGGCGCGAAAGCACGGAATCATGGTGCAGCACGGTGCCGATGACGAACACGTCCATGGTGTCGCCCGCCTCGCCCAAGGAAAGCACGGTGCGGCGCAGCCACTTTTCCAGCTTGTCGCGCTGCTCCGGGCTCTTCACGTTCTCGTCGTTCTCCAGGTCATCACAAATGACCAGGTCCGGGCGGTGCGGGCCGTGGCGCAGGCCGCGCATGCGTTTGTTCGCGCCGAAGGCTTGTATCTTGACGTTGCCGCTGGTGATGATGACGCCCGCGTTCCACACGCGGCCCGCCCCGGTGTGGTTGGGGAAGTCCAGCGCCAGGCGCGGGTTTACTTCCAGCTCGGCCTTGACGGCTTCCAGCTGGGCGGCGGCCTGCTCAAAGGCATCGGCAATCTCCAGGATGTAGCGCTTGCGGCCACTTACGGCGCACCAGATGACGAATTGCAGGCCCACCACGGTGGACTTGGCTTCGCCGCGCGGGGCGGCCACGGCAAGGCGCTGGCCAGCGGGCAGGCCCACCAGGTGGGGCAGGTTCTCGTCCAGCCAGGTGTGCAGGATGCTATCGCCGTACTTGGTGTAGTGCGGAAAGTAGGTGCGCCGGAAGAACGCGAAGTCATTCTGCGCCCGCTGTTTGCGCTCGGCCGAGGCCGCCGCGTCCGGCGCGAAGCCGTCGCATTCGGCCTCTATCTGCTGGCGCAGGGAACTGGCCAGTTTGGTTAGCTCAAGGGTGAATTGTTTATTGTTTAGCTTTTTCATATAGTCTATCAGTTTTTGCTAAACAAATGGAGGCAACAATGACTAATGAGGAGTTTCTCGGTTCTCGCTACGATGCGGATGAAAAACAATTCATCATTCGAATTGATAGCCCAGGAAGGCGTTTTGAGCGGATATATCATAGGATTACTCCTGAAGAAGCGGCTATTCTTTGTCCAATGAGCTGGTCTGAATTGCAAAACGCTGAGATTCTGAGAAAGAAGAACCCAATGGAGTTGATAGTTATGGGCGACTAAGCTCCTCCCCGAAGGGCTCCAGAATCTCCACGAAGGCCGCCGCATGCTGCGGGTAGTTCGCGCGGATGAAATCAGACAGGCGGTTGATGACGGTAAGCGCCGTGGCCAGCTTGTTCGTCTCCGGCAGCACCTTGCGGCTGGCCGCCACGGTTTTGTTGAAGCTGTCGGCCAGGCTGGCCAGCATATCCACCTTGGCGGCCGCGCCCAGGTTTGCGTCGGTGTTGATGAGGTCCATGAGGGCCTTGTGCTGCACCACGTAGTCGGCCAGCATCTGCCGGGCCACGTTCTCCATGCCCTCGCCCGCAAGCAGCATGGCCGCGCGCAGCTTGTCCCAATCCTCGCCCGTCGCCTTGGCCTGGCGCTTCCAGCGCGCCGCCGTGCTGTGCGGCACGCCCGCCTTGTCCGCCGCAGTTTCCAGCGGCAGGCGGTCATGCACATAGGCCGTGCGCAGGGCCTGGCGCTTTTCGTCCTTGTGGGCCATGGCCTACGCCCCCATCTTGCCGCGTATAAGGTTCAGGCCCAGGCTCATCATGTCGTTAACGCCCGGCTCGGGCCGTTTAACGCCCGGCGTGACCACGCGCCCGGCGGCAACATCGGCCCCGCGCGCGGTAAGCCGGGCCACGGTCACATTGGCCATGGCCTCAAGCTCCACAAGCCCCTGCTCGGCCAGCCAGGCCAGCTCGGTGGCCAGTTGGTCTGCACTCACGCTATGGCCCACGGCCTCCAGGCCGGGCCGCAGCACAAAGGCGTTCAAGGTGTACTCCGGCGCGGCGGAAAGCAGGCGCAGGATGACCAGGCGGCGGTCCTCGGAAAGCAGCTGGGCGAAGTTCATCTGTCCCCCCGGCGCACGTGGTGCTCCAAGAGCAGGTTCAGGGGCCGCTCTATGCGCTGCATCAGCTCGGCATGGCCCTGCACCGTGGCCATGACGGCCTTGATGCTGCCTTCGATCTCGGCCAGCTGCACGGCCAGGGCCTGCACCTCGTCCGCGTCGGGCAGGGCCTTTTGCGCCTGCTCAAGGCGGGCCTGTTCTTGCGCCAGCTTGGTTTGCGTCTGCTCAAGCTCCGCGTGCTTCTGGGCTGCGGCCAGGCATTGCTTCTCGCAGTGGGTGCCGGACACGAACTGCTTACGCAGGCTCCACAGCGCCCACGCCAGCAGACCTTGGAAGATGAGCAGCAGCAAGGAAGCCACGTTAAAAACGATGCTCCACCAATCCATTAGCGGGCCTCCTCGGTCAGCAGTTTGAGCAGGGCGTCACGTTGGGCGGCCACCCCCTGGCACCACGCGCCGTAGTCGGCCGCGTGGGTCAGCAGGTCCGTCGCCGTGGCCTTGTCGCGGCCAGGCGCAACCGTCGCGCCGTCAGCGTATCCCGGCGTCAGCGGCGATGGCGGCGGCGTGATCTGCCGCAGCTCCGCCGGGACCGGCGGGCGTTGGCAGTCCACCGGAGTTGGCGGCACCAAGTCCGAGGGCTTGGTTGTACACGCGCAGGAAATCAGGGCCAAAAGTGCAAGCATCAAGGCCAGCCGTCGCATGGGGTATCTCCTTGAGGGTGAGGGTGTGGGTTGCGGCCAGGCTCTGCCGGGCCGAAAGGTAGTCGGTGGCGGCCTTATCCGCGCGCTGGGTGGCCAGCACGTAACGGTCAAGGGCCTTGGCCTTGCTCTCGGCCCAGGCGTCCGACTGCGCCTGGCGCAGCTCGGCAAGGGCCTTGTCGCCCTTGTCCGTGGCCGTGGCGTGTCCATGGCGGTAGCCGCCCCAGGCGCTGGCCAGGCAGAGCAGCAGCACGAGCAGGGCCAGGCCGAGGCCCAGGGCCAGCTTGACGGCGGGCTTG
>Ga0209373_10001216_pt1 | contig 31991 bp, 30 predicted proteins | sample Higcelweek5metaG_FD_187173 | JGI IMG/M metagenome (GOLD analysis project Ga0209373, IMG submission 187173) | Freshwater pond sediment microbial communities from the University of Edinburgh, under environmental carbon perturbations - High... | ecosystem: Environmental > Aquatic > Freshwater >... | reverse complement strand
TCGCGCACGATGCGCGCGCAGGCCACATAGCCGCCGCTGACGCCCAGCGCCTTGCTCATGGTGCCCATGACCACGGTGGACGGGGCCAAGTCCACAGCCTCGCACAGGCCGTGGCCGCGCGGGCCGAAAACGCCCGTGGCGTGGGCCTCGTCGAGGTACAGGAGCGCACCGGAGCGCAGGGCGAGGTCTTGCAAGGCGGCAACGTCGGCCTGGTCGCCGTCCATGCCGAACACGGTCTCCGAGAGGATGATCTTGGGCCGGGCTTCCTGCGCGTGCTTGGCGAGCAGGGACTGCAAATGCTCCAGATCCAGGTGGCGGTAGCGCAGCTGGCGCGCTCCGGCCAGGGCGCAGCCCTGGTGCATGCTGGCGTGGTTCAGCTTGTCGGCGAAGACCAGCGGCTCCGCGCCCAGAACGTCCTTGCTCAGCAGCGCGGCGATGCAGGCGGCGTTGGCCTGGTAGCCGGAGGCGAAGATCAGCGCGGCCTGTGTGCCCTTGTCCCGGGCTATGCGCGCCTCGAAGGCCTCGTGCAGGGGCGTGTTGCCGGACAAAAGCCGCGATCCCGTGGAGCCCGCGCCATAGCGCCGCCCGGCCTCAAGGGCCGCATCCACCAGCTCCGGTCTTTTGGCCAGGCCCATGTAGTCGTTGCCGGAGAAATCGAGAAGCCCGGCCTGATCGGCGGGCGGCAGGCGGCGCAGCAGCCCCTGGGCGTCCAGGGACTCCAGGGCATCGGCATAGCGGCGCAGGAGTTCGTTCATGTTGCGTGCGGCCTTCTGGCCGCGTGGGTCTGTTCGGCTACCAGACCATGCGCATGCGCACGCCCTGGCCGGAGATATGTTCCTTGATCTGACGGATGGTGTACTCGCCATAGTGCACGATGGAGGCGATGAGCGCCGCGGAGGCCTTGCCCTTGGTGAAGGCGTCGGCCATGTGCTGGGGGTTGCCCGCACCGCCGGAGGCGATGACTGGGATGCGCACGCTTTTGCTCACCAGCCGCGTCAGCTCCAGGTCGTAGCCGTCCTTGGTGCCGTCGGCATCAATGGAGTTGAGGCAGATTTCGCCCGCACCTAGGGCCTCGCCGGTTTTGGCCCATTCCAGGGCGTCCATGCCGGTGTACTTGCGGCCCCCGTGGATGACCACCTCGAAGCCGGAGGGGATCTTTTCGCTCTTGTCCACGCGCTTCACGTCCATGCCCAGCACCACGCACTGCGCGCCGAATGCCGCCGCGCCCTCGCTGATGATGTCCGGATTCTTGACCGCGCCGGAGTTCACGGAGACTTTCTCGGCCCCGGCCAGCAGCACGGCGCGCATGTCGGCCACGGTGCCTATGCCGCCGCCCACGGAAAAGGGAATGAAGATCTGGCTGGCCACGCGCTCCACAACGTCCAGAAAAATGCCGCGTCCCTCGGAAGAGGCGGTGATGTCGTAGAACACGATCTCGTCCGCGCCCTGCTCGTAGTACATGCGCGCGGTTTCGACTGGGTCGCCGATGTCAACGTTGCCCTGGAACTTGACGCCCTTGGTCAGCTTTCCGTTGCGCACGTCGAGGCAGGGGATGATGCGCTTACTGAGCATTCTTGGCCTCCAGGCAGTAGTCGTGGAAATTTTGCAAAAGCTTGAGGCCAGGCGTGCCGCTCTTCTCCGGGTGGAACTGCACGGCCCACAGCCCGGTGCGGCCATGCACGGAGCAGAAGTTTTCGCCGTACAACGTCTCGCCGATGATGAATTCCGGCTTTGGCGCGGGGTGGTAGCTGTGCACGAAGTAGAATTCGGCCTCGGCCGGAATGTCCTTGAACAGCACGCAGCCGGACTTGAGCGCCACGCGGTTCCAGCCCATGTGGGGCACGCGGATGGGGGTGCCGTCCTCCTCGGTCCAGGCCGGGTTGAACAGGCGGCATTCGCCGGGGATGATGGACAGGGTGCGGGTGTTGTTCTCCTCGCAGTAGTCCAGCAGAATTTGGCAGCCCACGCAGATGCCGAGCAGGGGTTTTTCCTGCCAGATGAGGCTTTTGAGCTCCTCATCCAGGCCGCCGGAGGTCAGCTCGTCCATGGCCTGCCCCGCAGCGCCGACGCCGGGGAAGATGATGCCGTCTGCGGCGGCCAGCACATCCGGGTCCGCAGTGATCTGGTTGTCTATGCCCAGATGGTCGAGGGCGCGGCGGACACTGGTCTGGTTGCCGGCCTTGTAGTCGAGGATTGCGAGCATTCCGGGCTCCTTGGTGCGTGACTCACGCGAAGGTTTCCCAGCGGACTAGTCAATTTCCCAGCGGAACACAAGGGGTGTGGATTTGCGCTATTTGGCAAGCACGCGCAGGAACAGGTCGCCGGTGAACGGGCCGAGCTTGCGTCCCAGGCCCTTGAGCCGCACGGGGCGGCCAACGACAAAGTCCGGCGGCAGTGTCACCTCAACGGTTTTCCGGTCGCCGAAGCGCGAACTCACCGTGAGGCGCAGCACCTTGCCCGGCCCCAGGGCGTACGCGGGGTAGCTCACGGTCTGCTCGTCGTCCAACTGCCCCCTGAGCCAGGATTTGATGCCGCCCACAAGGCCTTTGCTCAGGTCCAGGCCCATGGACTTGTCGCCCCAGGAGATTTCGAGCCTGCGGCGCTTGGCTTGCTTGGGCTCGGCAGGCTGGGGGCGGGGGGGCGCGAACGGTTTGTGGTGCGCCTGCTGGCCGGGGCGGCCATGCTTGAGCTGGCTGTAAATATCCTCAAACACTTGGCGGGCGAAGGGGTCGGAGAGCAGGTCGCGCAGCACTTCCTCTTCCCTGTAGTGGAAACTTCCACCACCGCTGAAGAAGCTGGAGCTGGCCTTTTGCCAGGCGTCTTTCGCTGTGCGTTGGCCCGATTGTTGCGAGGACTGCTGCGATGACTGGGTCGAGCCCTTGGCGTAGGCCTTGCCCGCCTGGGCCTTGCGGGCCTTGGCGTCCTGGGTCTCCGGGCGGGCCTTCGCATTCTTGGCCATGCGCTCGGCAGGTTCGTCCTGAATGGCCTGGGAAAGCAGAACGTAGGCCTCGTTCAGTTCGCGGAATCTTTCCGCCGCGTCGGGCGAGGGGTTGAGGTCCGGGTGCAGCGTGAACGCCAGCTTGCGGAACGCGGCCTTGACTTCGTCAAGACCAGCGCCCTGCGGCACCTTGAGGATGCGCTGGCAGTCACGAATGTTCATTTGCGAAAAGTATTTTTAAGGTTCTCGGTGAGCACCAGGGCGTGGGGCGTATCCGGTCCGGGCTCGTGGACCAGTCCGTGTTCGTACAGATACTTCAGGCCCTGGTTGACGAAGGCCCTGTGCCCGGCGGCTTTGTCCACGCCGGGGCAATCGGTCTGGATCATCTCCCAGCTGGAGGCATCCACCAGATTGCCCCTGAAAAAGGGCCAGGCGCGGCAGATGTCCGGCCTGCCGGGGTGGATTCCGCAGCCCTCGCCCTGGCGGAAGAACACGCAGAAGCCGTCGGGTCCAGAGCGCAGGCGTTGTTTTGGCCCGGCTTTCTCCGCGAACTGGGCCAGCATGTCGGCCACGCTGAGCGCCAAGTGCGCGGCCAGACGTTCGCGGTCGCGCAAGGTCAACACTATGCCGCCCTCGCCCTGGCAGCAATGCCCGCAGCGTTTGCAGTCAAAGGCGGAATCAGTCATGCGTTCCTCCCCCCGCCAGCAGGCGCGCGTGGTCCACCATGAGGCAGCGGTCCTGCACGACAAAGACTCCGCTGCCGGAAAGGATGTGCACGGCCTCTGGGCTCATGATGCCCGATTGCATCCAGAAGCAGCGCGGCCGCTGGGGCAGGCGCAGCACTTCCTCCGCATGGGCCGGGCAGGCCTCCGCCGCGCGGAACAGGTCCACCAGGTCGATGGGCACGGGGACATCCGCCAGGGTTGGGTAGGCGGCAAGCCCCCAAACCGTGGGGCGCTTGGGGTGCACGGGGATGATGGTGTACCCGGCCTGGATGAGATACCGGCCCACCCGGTCCACGGGCTGTCCGGGCTTGTCCTTGGCCCCCACCACGGCGATGGTCTTGACCTGCCGGAGCAGGGCGGCTAGCTCTGTGTCGCTGTATAGCATGCGTGTCCTTTTTGGCTTGGGCCGCTGAAACCCTCAAGCGTCGGCCTCAGGCGGCATAGAATGCTGTAACGCAATACCCGGCAATTGCCTAGACCCGCAAACCCCCTGCCAACGGAGCTCCAACCATGTTCGAAGCCCTTGCAACCATTCCCGCAGAGGAACTCGCCCTGCGCCATGCGCGCTGCCGCGCACTGCTTGCGGAACTTGCGCCGGCGGCCGGCGGCCTGCTCGTCTTCGCCCGGCCCGCCATCTATTACCTCTGCGGCACCCTGGGCATGGGCTGCCTGTGGCTCCCGCGCGAGGGCGAGCCTCTGCTCATGCTGCGCAAGGGGGTGGACCGCGCCGCGCTGGAGGCCCCCGCCACACGCGTGGCCACCTACCGCTCCTACAAGGATTTGCCCGGAGTCGCCGCCGAGGCCGGGGTTCCCTTCACACAGACCATGGCCGTGGACATGGCCGGGCTCTCCTGGCAGTTGGGCGACATGCTGGCCTCGCGGCTGTCCGCGCACCGTTTCGTTTCCGGCGACCAGGTCCTGTCCATAGCCCAGTCCCTCAAAAGCGAGTGGGAACTGGCCGTGCTGCGCTCTTGCGGCGAAAGGCACCACTTGGCCCTGTACCATGTGCTGCCGCAGATCATAAAGCCCGGCATGAGCGAGCGCGAGATAGCGCACCTGGCCTGGGCCGTGTTCTACGAGCTGGGGCACCAGGGCATTTTGCGCATGAGCGCCTTTGGCGAGGAGTGCTTCCTGGGCCATGTCTCCGCCGGTGATTCCGGCATCTACCCCAGCAGTTTCAACGGTCCTCTGGGCGTGCGCGGGGAGCATCCGGCCGTGCCCCTCATGGGCTATGCGGGCAAGGTCTGGAAGAATGGCGAACCGCTGGCGCTGGACATCGGCTTCCAAATGGAGGGCTACCACACGGACAAGACGCAGCTCTACTGGGGCGGCGCGACCGCGAGCGTTCCCGCCGAGGTGCAGGCCGCCCACGACTTCTGCGTGGACGTGCAGGCCTGGGCGGCGGAGCATCTCAAGCCCGGCGCGCTGGTGAGCGACATCTGGGCGCACTGCCTGGAGTGGTCGAAGAAGGCCGGTTTCGCCGAGGGCTTCATGGGCCTGGGCGCCAACAAGGTGCCCTTTCTGGGGCATGGCATCGGGCTGGCCATCGACGGTTATCCAGCCATCGCCAAAGGGTTCGACCGGCCGGTGGAGCGGGGCATGGTGTTTGCGCTGGAGCCCAAGCAGGCCATTCCCGGCCTGGGCATGGTGGGGGTGGAGAACACCTTCGAGGTGCGGGACAACGGCGCGGTGTGCATCACCGGCGAGGCCTACGACCTGCTCTGCGTGCAGGGCTGAGGACGAAAGGAAGCGGAAGGGCTAGCCCGCTGCGATCATCTGCAACTGTCCGGCCTGCAGCAGCCAGCGCAGGGTGCCGCTGCGCGCGTTCAGGCTCTGCACGCCGACGGCCAGCAGCGCGCCGCCCTCCAGCGCCAGAGTGAGCCGCGGGCCGGAGGTCAGCAGGTGCGAGGCCACGCTGCCGAGCAGCGGCAACTCGCCGCACAGCAGCACGGACTGGAAGCGTTCGCACTCGCGCAGGTGTTCCAGGCAGGTCTTGAGGCTGGTGCCGCCGCGCAAGGCCTCGAAGGCCGTGACGCTGGACTGGGCGTAGCCCATGCCCTCGGCGATGATGGATGCGGTCTGCATGGCCGGGTGAAAGGGGCTGGCGAGCAGGGCGTCGAACCACAGGCCCATGATGCGCATGGCCCGCGCCGCGCTGACCATCTGGTCGTGCCCCACGGGGGTGAGCGGCTGGTTGGCTTTGACTTCCTGGGGCAGGCAGGCGCCGTGCTGCATGAGGTACAGATTCATGGCTCCCTCCAGGCTGGTGAGCGGTATCGTTTCTTCTAGCGCATAGCCCCGCGCACCGCAACCATTCTCCCGGCGCCCGGTCGAGGGGGATTGCTCGTCCGTTGGTGTTGTGCAAGACTGCGATGTCGTGTAGGAACTCTGCAAATGACCCTTCATGAACCGGCACGGGGATCGCACGGCCAGGAGCTAGGAATGTGATGCATCTGCAAGGGGTTGTCCGTTTGCGCGCCCGCGGGGTTACGCTAGGCGGCCGCACGGTCCGGTTGCTGCTGGCGCTGTTGGCGCTGCTGGCGTTTTTTCCGCTGGCCGGAACCGCCATTGCCGAAACCGTGCATGTGAGTGCCAGCGCAGACCCCGGTCTGCCGCAGACCCAGGCCCGCCAGCAGGCCCTAGAGCGCGCCCTTGCGGAAGCCGTTGTCCAGGACGCCCTGCGCCTGCTGCCCGGCCCAGTGCCCGAAACACGCTCCGCCGCCCTGCGCCAGTATCTTGTCCCGCGCGCCTTGGACTTTGTGCAGAGCTACCAAGAGATGGCCGGGGCCAAGCCCTCCGCAGAACAGCAGCAGCATGAGCAGGACGCGCCGCAACCGCTGGCGCTGGAATTCGACGTGACCGTGCAGCGTGCGGCCTTGCGCCAAGCCCTTGTGCGTTTGGGGTTCTTTGCAGGGGCGCACCACCCCGGCGTTTTCGTCCTGCACTTCGGCCCCGGGGTGACACAGAAGGACGCGCAGGCCCTGGATGCCGTGAACTCCCTGCTGGGGCTGGTGCCCGCAGCCCAGGCTCCGGTGGCGGTGACGCTGGAGCGCCTGCCCCAGGGCTACTACAAGGCCGTGCTGCGTCAAAGCACCAACAGCGTCGCGCCGGGCGTTCTCGCCGCCGATGCCGCGGACCTTCCCGGTGTGTGGCTGGAAATCTGGTCGAAATTCTTCTCCGATCATAATCAGCAGGCCGGTGCGGGGCTCCAGGAGCTTGTCGTCGTGGGCTTTGGCGGTGTGGATGCGGTGCTCGACTTTCTCCAGCTTTTGTCCACCTGGGGCGAGGCGGTGCAGGAGCCGAAGCTTGAGCTCATCGAGCTGGAAGCACGCACCAACGCGCGGTTCACCTTCCGCGTCATCAGCCAGGAGCGGCTGGATGCGCGTCTGCGGGAGGCCCTGGCGAGCCGTAAGCTCACCGTGGTGAGCCCGGCGGGGAACGCCAAGCCATGACCCCTCCGATACGCGAAAACAACTGGACCATCCCCAATCTGCTCACCGTGTCGCGGATCATGCTCACGCCGGGCTTTGTCATGGCCTTTGTGGACAACCGCTTCGACTTGGCCTGGGTGCTTTTCGCCATTGCCGGGTTCACCGACGCCCTGGACGGCACCCTGGCCCGGCTGCTCAAGCAGCGCTCCACCTTTGGGGCCATGCTCGACCCCCTGGCCGACAAGGTCCTTCTGGTGACGAGCTTCATCTGTCTCGCGCTACAGGACTGGATTCCCCGCTGGCTGGCCATTCTGGTGGTCAGCCGCGACGTGTTCATCGTGGGCGGGCTGGCGCTGCTGCACTATTCCGGCGTGGATGTGAAGCGGGGCATCCGGCCCGTGTGGATCAGCAAATGCGCCACCCTGGCGCAGATTTCCCTGGTGCTGCTCATCATGGTGGAGCACAGTGTGCTGGATTTCGAGCTGGATGCACGTTTTTGGCTGGAATGCACGGTGGCGGTGCTCACCGCCTTGAGCGGGGCCTATTATCTGGTCATCGGCCTGCGCATGTTTCCGCACAACGACAACGGGCACGCGCGGCCCTAAGGCGCTCCTCCGCGCCGATCAGTCGCGCGGTTCGCGCTTTTTGCGTTCAGACTCCGGCGTCACGTCTACTTCGTCCGGCTCATTCATACTGCGCTTGAAGTTTTTGATGCTGCGCCCCAGGCCGGAGCCCAGCTCGGGCAGCTTGTTGAAGCCGGTGATCAGCAACACCACGATTACAACCAGCAAAACACCTGTGAGTCCACCCATTTGCAGCTCCTCCTGAGGCGTGCATCCTATGCCTGCCCGCCAGCCTGGTCAATCCGTCCGGTCACTGCGCAGGCCGGTCTGCGGCTTTACAAGCCCAGTGCCGTCAGCGTACAAACCGCGCGGAGGCCGCAGCATGGTGGAATTTTTGGCCCGGGCGCCGCATGTCTAAGGGATCTGGCGCAGGCGTTGTCCGCCTGCCCGCGCAGTCGTGCCGATCGTACCATGTGGGGCGTTGCTTGTACGAGGAGCAGCTGAACCCCGGTCTGAACACCTCGTGGCGGTGCACGGTGCAGGCCCGCTGGGAGGCCGTGTACGACGACTTTTTGAACCGTGCCGAGAGCTTCGGTCTGGACGAGGCGGAACTCCTGCGTCTCTGGCGGTTGCGCTTCGAGCGCCTGGCCGAGGAAGCCATCGACTGTCCGGATTTCGAGCCCGCCCTTGTCGAGGTTCTGCCGGAATGCCGCCACCTGTTCGTGGATATCTGCCTGCTGCGCCTGCCCGTATGTCCAGGGCATTGCGAGAATTACCGCCTGCACACCAAAGCCTGAACCCCCGGAGTTTGCCCCATGCTGCTTCATTTTCCCCAGATGCATCCCGACCTTTTGCCAGCCTCGCTGCGCGCGGCGCTGCCCGCCGAGGTGCGCTTTCTGGACCCAGGCCTGGGCAAGGCCGACAGCCCGGACCACCAGCGGCCGGAGCTGGCGCCCTTTGACCCGCGCACGGCCAAGGCCCTGCTGAACGACACCCTGCGCTTCGGCGAATCGCTGGCCGACCCCCGCGACATTCTGCCCCAGGGGCTTGTGGAGCGGGCCGAGACCTTGAAGCCGGAGAGCAGCCGCGCCGTGCTCGCCGATGTGGCCAAGAGCGTCATGGGCGCCGCGGCTTCCGCGCCGGACTCCATCGCCCCGCCGGACGCCGCGCGCCAGCAGGCCCAACTGGTGCTGCTGCTGGCCTGGAACCTGGAGGAACGGCTGATCGAGCTGCTCGGTGTCGAGGCCAAGCTGAAAACGGCCTGGGACCGCCTGGACCAGAGCGTGGCCGCGGGCGAGGACGTGGTGGATGACGAGGCTGATCATGAGGCCTTGAGCCAGGGGCTGGAGCTTTCGGGCCTGACTCTGCCGGACGCCACCACCGTGCCGCTGCCCTGGCGCAAGCTGCTGGAATGCTACGCGGTTCTCGCTCCTGGAAGCGCGCTCACCATTTTGGATGCCGACATCGCCGCAACCCTGGCCGAGGACGGCGTGCCCGAGGGCCCCCTGGCCGACATGCCCGGCGCCGTGCGCGTGTTCCGCGCCCAGGCCTGGCGGTTCCTGGGGCACGACAGGCTGCCGCAGGACAAGCCCTGGCTCGACACCATGCTCAGCCTGGGCGTTTACGTTCCCTTGAGCGGAAAAGAGTAGGGCGGGCCGCAGGCATGGCATTGCTCGACGCTTCTTTCGACGCCGCCTCGCTGCGGCGCTACCGGGGCTTCATTTTCGATTGCGACGGGGTGCTCATCGACTCCTTGGTGGCCAACACCGTGTACTACAACAAGTACCGCACGCGTTTCGGCCTGCCGCCCATGAGCCCGGAGGACGAGCAGTATACCCACATCCAGAACGTCTACGACTCGCTCAAGCGCATCGTTCCGGCAGAACTGTACGAGGAGGCCTTGGCCTTCCGCTCGCAGATCGACTACCGCGACATGTTGCCCTTTCTGGCGCGCGAACCGGGCATCCGGCGGCTTCTGGGCTGGCTCAAAACGGCCAGCTTTCCCATCGGGGTCGACACCAACCGCATGGACACCGTGCACCTGGTGTTCAAGGCCGTTGACCTGGAGGGCTATTTTCACCCCGTGATGACCGTGGCCAACACCGTAGCGCCCAAGCCGGACCCGGACGGCGTGCGGCAGATTCTGGAAGCCTGGGGCATGGCGGCGGGCGAGGTGGCCTTTCTGGGCGACTCCAGCGTGGATGAACAGACGGCCAGAAACGCCGGGGTCACCTTTTGGGCCTTCAAGAACGCGGGCTTGTCCAGCGACCTCTTGGTGCCGGATTTTCCGACGCTCCTATCGGCGCTGCAGCAGGCCTGGCCAGAATTTCAGACTCGGCCATAGGGGCTTGATTCTTCGCTTTCGGTGTGCCACAAGAGAGGCACATGCAGGGGTGCCCGGCTTTTCCTGTAACCCTGTTTTGTGGAGGCTTGATGTCTTATCTCATGATCATTCTGGTGAAAATCGTGCAGCTGGTTTCCACGCTGCTGACCGTGTACATGTGGGTGGTCATCGTCTCCGCCCTTCTTTCCTGGGTGAACCCCGATCCTTACAATCCCATTGTGCGGTTTTTGCGCAACGCCACGGAGCCTGTGTACTATCGCATCCGCCGCTGGTTTCCCTTTGTGGTCGTGGGCGGGTTTGACCTGTCCCCGATCCTGGTCATCGCCGCTGTCCAAATTTTTTCCGCGCTTCTGGACCGCCTTGTGTACGACATGGCCGTGAGCACGCGCATGATGGGCGCATTGCAAAACATCCTGGTGGGGTAGCATCGTGACCATCTCCAAGATCGATCTTCTGAATCGCAAGTTCTCCAAGAAAGTCTGGGGGTACGCGCCCGAGGAAGTCGATCAGCTCATGGCCGAGGTGGCCGAGATGCTGGGAGCCGTGGCCGAGGAACGCAAAGGCCTCATCCGCAAGGTCAAGCGCATGGAGTCCTCTGTGGACGAGTTCCGCCAGCGCGACGAAACCCTGCGCGACACCCTCATGAGCACCCAGAAGATGGTGGACGACATCAAGGGCGGCGCCCAGCGCGAGGCGCAGCTTATCCTCGACGAGGCGCGCTCCAAGGCCGAGGGCATGGTCCAGCAGGGCCACAACCGCCTGGCCCAGCTGTACGAGGACATTGAAAATTTGAAGCGCCAGCGCAGCCAGTTCGAGATCCAGCTGCGAGGGCTCATCGAGACCCATTTGCGGGTTCTTGATTCCGACGATCCCGCCGTGTCGCGGCTGGAGTCTCTGGAGTCCAAGTTGAAGTATTTGCGGAAAGCGGAGTGAAATTGCGTGGGACAGGCGCCCCCTGTATTTGTCCGTTTGGCGGGCAGCGGGGATTGGCGGCTTCAGGTTTGGGTGCAGCCAGGGGCCAAGCGCAGTGAGCTGGCCGGATTGCACCAGAATTGCCTGAAGATCCGCCTGAGCGCCCCCGCCGTGGACAACAAGGCCAATCTGGCGTTGGTTGCGTTTGTGGCCGCTCTGCTGGGACTCAAACGAAATCAGATAAGCCTGGAGGCTGGGCACACGTCCCGCAAGAAGACACTTCGAGTCCTTGCTCAGATAGAGCCGATGTGGCCTGTGGTACCGGAAGCGGACCAGGCTGGCGGGCAACCTCCAACTGAAGGAGCCAAACATGGAAGCAGCGGATCGCGCCCTCATCGAACAGTTCGCAAGCCAGGATTCTGAACTGCGCGCCCTGTGGCAGCAGCATCAGGATTATGAAAAGATGATCGTTAAGCTAGAAGGCAAGCCTTTCCTAAGCCCCGTTGTCGAGCAAGAGATCAAGGAGCTGAAGAAGAAGAAGCTTGCCGGAAAGACGAAACTGCAAGTTTTGCTGGATAAGTATCGTCAACAGGAGGCTTAGGCCTATGGAGCTCAGTGGAGCTCAAATCCTGCTTGAGTGTTTGAAACGTGAAGGAGTGGAGGTAGTCTTCGGGTTCCCCGGCGGGGCCGTCATCGACATCTACAACGAACTGCCCAACGCCTCCTTCAAACACGTGCTGGTGCGCCATGAGCAGGGGGCCATCCATGCAGCGGACGGCTACGCCCGGGCCTCGGGCAAGGTCGGCTGCTGTTTGGTGACCTCCGGCCCTGGCGCAACCAACACGGTCACCGGCATCGCCACGGCCTACATGGACTCCATTCCCGTGGTCATTCTGACCGGACAGGTGCCTACGCCGCTCATCGGCAACGACGCCTTCCAGGAAGTGGACATCGTGGGCATCACCCGGCCCTGCACCAAGCACAACTACCTGGTGAAGAACGTGAACGACCTGGCGCACGTCATCCGCCAGGCCTTCTACCTCGCGCGTTCCGGCCGCCCCGGCCCGGTGCTCGTGGACCTGCCCAAGGACATCATGCAGGCGCGCACGAACTTCGTGTGGCCTGAAGACGTGCACCTGCGCAGCTACAATCCCAACTACAAGCCCCACGCCGGGCAAATCCGCAAAGTGGCGCAGCTCATCCGCGAGTCGCAGCGCCCACTGATCTACGCCGGCGGCGGCGTCATCTCCAGCCAGGGCCACGAGGCGCTGACCTGGCTCGCCCGGAACCTGCACATCCCCGTCACGGCCACGCTCATGGGGCTGGGTTGCTTTCCCGGCAGCGACAAGCTCTGGCTCGGCATGCTGGGCATGCACGGCACTTACGCCGCCAACATGGCCATCAACAACGCGGACCTCGTGTTGGCCGTGGGCGCGCGCTTCGACGACCGCGTCACCGGCAAGGTGAGCACCTTTGCGCCCAAGGCCACTCTTGTGCACATCGACATCGACCCGACGAGCATTCAGAAAAACGTGAGTGTTCACGTACCGATCGTCTCCGATTGCCGCCTGGCCCTGGAGGCCCTGAAGGAAGAGCTTGAGCCCAGCCTCGCCGAGTATGACTTCGAGGGCGGACACATGCCCTGGGTCACCAAGGTGACCGTGTGGGGCAAGGAGCATCCTCTGACCTACAAGCCGTCCGAGACCTCCATCAAGCCCCAGTACGTGGTGGAGAAGCTGCACGAGCTCACGAAGGGCGACGCCATCATCTGCACCGAGGTGGGCCAGAACCAAATGTGGGCGGCCCAGTTCTACAAGTTCAACAAACCCAACGCGTTTCTGTCGTCCGGCGGGTTGGGCACCATGGGCTACGGCTTCCCTGCGGCCATTGGCGCGCAGTTCGCCTGCCCGGACAAGATGGTCATCGACGTCGCGGGCGACGGCTCCATCCAGATGAACATACAGGAGCTGGCCACCAGCGTGTGCAACAAGCTGGGCGTCAAGATCGTCATTTTGAACAACGGCTATTTGGGCATGGTGCGCCAGTGGCAGGAGCTCTTCTACAACAAGAACTACTGCGAGACGTGCATGGACGCCCAGCCCGATTTCGTGAAGCTCGCCGAGGCCTACGGAGCCGCTGGCTTCCGCATCACGAAGGTGGAGGATGTGGAGCGCGTTCTGAAAGAGGCTCTCGAAACGCCCGGCACGGTCATCGTCGACGTGCGGGTGGAGAAGGAGGAGAACGTGTATCCCATGGTCCCGGCTGGGGCCTCCCTCACCGACATGCTGCTCGTGTAGGAGGTTAGGCACCCATGAGACATATCTTATCCGTAACGGTTGAGAACGAACCCGGCGTGCTCTCGCGCGTGGCTGGCCTGTTCAGCGGCCGCGGCTTCAACATCGAGAGCCTGAACGTGGGCCCGACCCTTGATCCGGGCGCGTCCGTCATGACCATCACCACCGAGGGCGACGAGCAGATCATCGAGCAGATCGTCAAGCAGCTCCGCAAGCTCATCACGGTCATCAAGGTGGTGGACCTGACCGAGATGAAGAGCGTTTTGCGCGAAATGGTGCTCTTGAAGGTCAACGCCAACGATGCCAACCGCGCCGAGATTCTGCGCACCGTGGACATCTTCCGCTGCAAGGTGGTGGATGTGAGCATCGATGAAATAACCATCGAGGCCACGGGCAACCACGAAAAGATCAGCGCCATCGTCGGCCTGCTGACCCGTTTCGGCATCAAGGAAATCGCCCGCTCCGGCATGGTGGCCATGAAGCGCTCCACGCAGGGCTAGCAACGTCAACACCACCGGGGATATCTCCGGCGAATGAAAATAAGGGAGAGAGCATGAAAGTTTATTATGAAAGTGATGCGGACCTGGGCCTTCTGAAAAACAAGACCGTGGCCGTCATCGGTTATGGCAGCCAGGGCCACGCCCATGCGCAGAATCTGCGCGACTCCGGCGTCAACGTCATCGTCGGACAGCGTCCCGGCGGCGCCAACTACAAGCTGGCCCAAGAGCACGGCTTTGCGCCCGTGAGCGCCCGCGAGGCCGCCGAGAAGGCCGATCTCATCATGATCCTGGCCCAGGACCAGTACCAGAAGATCATCTACGACAACGAGGTCAAGGGCGCCCTTACCGCCGGCAAGGCCTTGGCTTTTGGCCACGGCTTCAACATCCACTTCGGCCAGATCAAGCCGCCCGTTGATGTGGACGTCATCATGATCGCCCCCAAGGGCCCCGGCCACATGGTGCGCCGCACCTACACCGAAGGCGGCGCCGTGCCCGCGCTGGTGGCCGTGCACCAGAACGCCACAGGGAACGCGCTCAACATCGCCCTGGCTTACGCCAAGGGCATCGGCGCCACCCGCTCCGGCGTCATCGAGACCAACTTCCGCGAGGAGACCGAGACCGACCTCTTCGGCGAGCAGGCCGTACTGTGCGGCGGTTGCACCGCGCTTATCCAGGCCGGTTTCGAGACCCTGGTGGAAGCCGGATACCAGCCGGAGATGGCCTACTTCGAGTGCCTGCATGAGATGAAGCTCATCGTGGACCTGCTGTATGAAGGCGGCATGGCCAAGATGCGCCACTCCATCAGCGACACGGCCGAGTACGGCGACTTCAGCCGCGGTCCCCGGGTCATCACCGAGGAGACCAAGAAGGAAATGAAGAAAATTCTGACGGAGATCCAGACCGGTGAGTTCGCCCGCGAATTCATTTTGGAGAACCAGGCCGGCCAGCCGGTGCTGCACGCCAAGCGCCGCATCGCCTCAGAGCACCCCATTGAAGTGGTGGGAGCCAAGCTGCGTTCCATGATGAGCTGGCTCAAGAAGTAGATCGGAGCCTGTCGCAATCATAGGCGGGGTTGCCCTACGGGGTGGCCCCGCCTTTTCTATTTTCTGGCGGCATCGGAAAGCGCCAGTGTAAGAGACTCTATCACACATACACAAGAGGATTTGAAAAGCTGTTTTGGCTCCGCATGTTGACGCACAGATACGCTGATGTTAACGACAAAGGTAAAGAATGATGTGAAACCACAGAAAGGCAGCTTTTAACACCAGAAGTGTGCAGCCAAAAAGGAGAACCAGATGGATGATTATTTGAAGGAAGCCCTTGAGATCGTCAAGGCTCAGGCCAGTGTGCGGACCATGACGGAGGAGGAGATCACCTCCATGGTCAAGAAACTGGTGCGTGGCATTCAGGCCATTGCCGGTGAAGCTCCGGTGCAGTCCACTGACGAGACCGCCGCCTGCGAACCTGGAAAGTGCGTGCGCGAGAAGACCATCACGTGCTGCGTGTGCGCCAAGGCGTTCAAGATCATCACCAAGAAGCACCTTTCCTCCCATGGCCTCACCCCTGTTGAGTACCGCGAAAAGTACGGCTACAAGAAGGGCATGCCCCTGGTGTGCAAGTCGTTGCAGCGTGAGCGCCGCAAGAAGATGAAGGAAATGGAGCTGTGGAAGAAGCGTGGCAAAAAATAGCCAGCTCTTGAAAGGAGGGTGCATGCGCACGGTGTGCACAGCAGGGGCAAAACGCTTTGCCTCGCTGTTCGGACTCGCATTGTTGTTGGCCGTCGCCCTGCTTGCGCAGGGCAGCATAGTCTTCGCCGCGGAGCAGGAGCTCCAGCAGCTTCAGGCCGCGGGACTTGTAGAGCCTTCAGAACTCGACCATTCCCTGGTTCTCGACATTCGTTACGCCACGACGAACAACTTTACCGGGAAGAAGGTTTATCCCTCAGCCCGTTGCTTTTTACGCGCCGACATTGCCCAAAGGCTTCTCGCCGTTCAGGCCAGACTGCGCGGCCAGGGGCTGGGCCTCAAGATTTACGACTGCTACCGGCCCTTCTCGGTCCAGGAGATCTTCTGGCGCATTATGCCTGATGAGCGCTACGTGCTGGAGCCGGTACGCAAGAACGGCGTTCTGGTGAAGAGCTCCCGCCACAACCGGGGGGCCGCCGTGGACGTGACTTTGGTGGACGCCCAGGGGCGAGAGCTGACCATGCCCACCGGGTACGACGACTTCTCGACCAAGGCTCACCGCAACAGCGCGTCGGCCAGCCCGGAGGCCGCCAAGAACAGCCGCACCCTGGAGCGGGCCATGCAGTCGCAGGGCTTCATCCCCTTGGCCACGGAGTGGTGGCATTTCGACGGGCCGGGCTGGGAATCCGCCGGTCCCTTGGATCTTCCGCTTCCGGCCGACCACTAAAGGCATCCCGGCAGTCTCCACGCCTCCGCCGTCTTCCGCATTCGTGGGGCGCGAACAGGCCAGAGCACACTCCAGCGCCTTGCTGAGAGGCAACAAAAAAGGCCGCCCCAAACAGGGGCGGCCTTATCATTGTCGTGCTGTCTGTCCGCGGGGTTAGCGGATGAACAGCATCTCCTGGTAGCTGGGCAGGGCCCACAGGTCGTCGGCCACAACGGACTCCAGGGAGTCGGCGTAGCTGCGGACCTCGGACATGGCGGGCAGAACCTTGTCGCACAGGTACTTGGCCTCGGCATGGGCGGAAGCGGCCTCGTGCTCGAGCAGCTTCTCGAGCTTGGCCACAGCCACCTGCATGCCGCGCAGTTTGGCGGTAACGTCTTCCAGGGTGCCCATCTTGTAGTCGTGGCCGATGGTCTTGAGGTTGGCGCACGCGGAGGCCAGCTCGCTCTGATAGCGCATGCCGGCGGGGAAGATGATGGTGGTGGCCATGCGCACGACCAGGTTGGCCTCGGTCTTCAGGGTCTTGGCGTACTGCTCGAGGTAGATCTCCTCGCGGCTGCGGAGCTCGGCCTCGGTGAGGATGCCGTACTTGGTGAAGAGCTCGATGACCGGCTTGGTGGTCAGCACCGGCAGGGCTTCGGGGGTGGTCTTCAGGTTGGGCAGACCCCGCTTGGCGGCCTCTTTGTGCCAGGCTTCGGAATAGCCGTCGCCGTTGAAGATGATGGCGTCGTGGTCCTTCATGATCTTCTGCAGCACGGTCTGCACTGCGGCGTTGAGCTTTTTGGAATCGCCCTTGGTGGCCTTCTCCAACTCGGTGGCGATGAAGTCCAGGGACTCGGACATGATGGCGTTAAGGGCAACCTGAGAACCGGCGATGGACTGGGAAGAGCCCACGGCGCGGAATTCAAAGCGGTTGCCGGTGAAGGCGAAGGGGCTGGTGCGGTTGCGGTCGCCCGGATCCATGGGCAGCGGGGGCAGGGTATCCACGCCGATGTGCATGATGCCCTTGCTCTTGGAGCCGTTGACCTTGCCTTTCTTGATCTGGTCGAACACATCGGCCAACTGCTCGCCCAGGTACATGGACATGATGGCGGGGGGGGCCTCGTTGGCGCCCAGGCGGTGGTCATTGGAGGCGGTGGCCACGGTGGCGCGCAGCATGGCGCCGTACTTGTGCAGGCCGCGGATGGCGGCGGCGCAGAACACCAGGAACATGGCGTTGTCGTGCGGGGTGTCGCCCGGATCAAACAGGCTGCCCAGTTCGGCGTTGCCCAGGGAGTAGTTGAGGTGCTTGCCCGAGCCGTTGATGCCGGCAAAGGGCTTTTCGTGCAGCAGGCAGACCATGCCGTAGCGTTTGGCAACGCTGCGCAGGGTGGTCATGACCATCTGGTTGTGGTCGGTGGCCAAGTTGCCGGCCTCGTAAATGGGGGCGATTTCAAACTGGCTGGGAGCCACTTCATTGTGGCGGGTCTTCACCGGCACGCCGAGCTTGAACAGCTCACGCTCGACCTCCATCATGAAGGAGAGCACGCGGCGGGGCACCACGCCAAAATACTGGTCCTCGAACTCCTGGCCCTTGGGAGGCTTGGCGCCGAAGAGGCTGCGGCCAGCGATGAGCAGGTCGGGGCGGGAGAACACGAAGTTGCGGTCGATGAGGAAGTACTCCTGCTCCGGTCCGGCGTAGGAGGTGACGGGCAGCTTGGTCTCGACGCCGAAAAGTTTGAGCAGACGCTTGGCCTGGAGGTTCAAGGCCTGGTTGGAGCGCAGCAGCGGGGTCTTCTTGTCCAAGGCCTCACCGGACCAGGAAACGAAGGCGGTGGGGATGCACAGGAAGGTGCCGTTGGGGTTTTCCAGGATGTAGGCCGGGCTGGTGACGTCCCAGGCGGTGTAGCCGCGGGCTTCGAAGGTGGAGCGCAGGCCGCCGGAGGGGAAGCTCGAGGCGTCGGGCTCGCCCTGGATCAGCAGCTTGCCGCTGAACTCGGCGATGGCGCCGCCCTTGCCGTCGGGAACCAGGAAGGCGTCGTGCTTCTCGGCGGTCATGCCGGTGAGCGGGAAGAACACGTGCGTGAAGTGGGTGGCGCCTTTCTCGATGGCCCAGTCCTTCATGGTGTTGGCGACCACGTCGGCGATGGTGGCGTCCAGTTTCTCGCCAAGCTCAATGGTCTTTTTGAGGGACTTGTACACCGGCTTCGGCAGGCGGTCCTTCATGACCTTCTCGCTGAAGACATTGGAGCCGAAGATGTCGGTGGGCTTGGTGTCGTGGAAGTTCAGGGGCTCGTGCGCCGGTTTGTAATTGATGACGGCCGAGATGGCGTTGAGACGTGCCTGGATTCCGCTCATGGTGGCTGACTCCTGTAAGTATGGCGTTAGGTGTTCGTTTGGCAAATATGTAAGAAGATCGACCCATTTTCCCTTGCGGTGGTGTAAATCCCTGTCCACCGTATGCCAGCTGCCTTGGCCAGACAAGTGGTAACCAGCCTTCCGAGGGTGCTAGGTTTTCCACTGGGCTTCAGCGTGCGCTGAATCTAGGCTCTCTAATCAAAAATCGGGCCAACAAAAAATATTGTGTGTAAATATGGCGTTAGGCCATCTGGGGAAGGGGGGGGGCAAGAAAATGTAACCAAATTGTTAAAATCGGAAAGTGCTGTGCGGCTTGAATGACAAAAATGTTTGCCGGTCCCGTGGACCGCACTTTAAAAAATGGGAATTTGGCTTCGGCCTAGGTCGCGCTGGCTTCCTTCAAATACGTTCCCAGCTTGCGGTCTTCGGTCAGAATGTGGGTCATAACGCTGTTTTTGATGAAGATGCCGACATCCATCTTGGACGCCCTTTTCAAAAGCTCAAAATCGTTGGCGATGCCGCGCATGGTCTTGAGGATTTGCCGATGGTGTTCCGCGTGGGCCCTCTGGTTCGGGTACCCGCTGTTTTCCATCAACATTTCCTCGGTCTGAAAGTGCGATTCGGTGATTTCGACAAGCAGGGGGAACATGCTGTCCGGGCTGGCGCCGTCCTTGGGGTCGAACAGGGCCTGATAGAGGTTCCTGGCCGCCATAAAGAGTTGGCGGTGCTCCTTGTCGATGACGTCCACGCCTGTGCTGTACTCCTCCTGCCAGCTCAAGGGGGCGCTCACCACGTCCAGCGACACGGCCTTGTCCAGGCGCGTCTCGTACACCTCAAGCAGCTTCCAGCGGATGACGGGCACATCGGCCAGCACGGCCGCCGGAATTTGGTACAGGTCCACATCCGTGGTCGCCACTGCGGTGAACAGGCAGGGAATGTCGAAGAGCACGGTGCTTTCGCAGAAGAAGTCGTCCGGGCCCAGGTGCTCCACCACATTCTCGCCGATGAGCAGATCAAGGGTGCCGGACTTCAGCACCGACAGGCGCGGCCCCGCTGCGTGTTCGATGGCGCTGTCCTTGGCGTAGTGCCGCATGCTCGCCGAGGCGGTGATGGCGTTTTGCCTGGTGCAGGACATGGCGTCGCCGAAGAGGCGGTTGGTGTACAGGAAGCTGCGGACATCCAGCTGGCGGACCATCCTGTCGTAAAGATTGTTGTTCTTGATGAACAGCGTGTACAAGTCCATGGGAATGCGCAGGGCCTGCACGAAATTTGCGGCGCGGAACGTCTCCGCGCTGGGCTTGTTTGTAAGCGCCGTGACCTCGCCCAGCATGGCCCCGGACGACAGGGTGCTGTAGACGCGCTTTTTCGTCTGGATCATCTCCACCTGCCCGGTGAGCAGCAGGTATACGCAGTCGGCCCGGCGTCCGGCCTTGAGAATGATGGATTCCGGGTTGAATTTGCAGATCGGGTTGTTCAAAAGCACGCGCAAATGCGAGCTGGGGACCGTGGGAAAGTAACTGGCCAGGGAGTGGAAGGCATAGGCGCGCACATAGTCCTGGTGCGCGGGAATAAGCACATCCACCGCGCCGAAAGGCGCGCCGGAGCCGATCTCCTTCTGCCGGGCCGTCAGGGGCAGGGCCGTGTGCGCCAGCACGATCTTGGCCGACTGGTCGCCCGCGAAGTCCTCGGCGTCGCCGTGGATCATGCCGCCGCCGATGTCGAGCTTTTTCAGGTCCACGGGCCGGAGATAGTTTTCGGCCACGGAGTCGTACAACTCCTGGGAAATGCCCGGGGCAGCGTCATCGCTGGTGATCATGCCGCGCAGCAGCTTCAGGCTGGCGATGTCGGCGAAGTGGGCGTAGGTGCGGTAGCCGGTGCGGTCCAGGGTGCGAAAGACCATCACGGTGGTCTCCACCGGGTGCGGGGAGAACAGCGGCATCACTTCCAGGGTGTCGATGTCGTTCCATTCGTCCATGACGAGGTCGTGGAACTTGAAATAGTGCGAGAACTCGTCCTCGTTCATCATGGACAGGGCGGCCAGCTTCTTCATCACCGAGGCCCGCACCAGCGGCGTGGCGTAATACGGAATGCGGTGGTCGGCGCGCATGAGGTCGGGCAGGCCGCAGAAGTGGTCGTCGTGGGCATGGGTGTGGAAGATGCCCGCGATCTCGTTCACGCTGATGCCCAGCGCCTTCAGGCTCTGCATGATGTTCGGCCCGGCGTCGATGAGGTATACCTTGCCCTGGAACATGAGGATGCTGGCCATGGCCGGCCGGTTGGGATCCCAGCCGTCGCCCTCGCCGGAGTGCAGCACCGCGAAGTAGTCACGGTTGATTTGATGATAGCCCAGCGCATAGGACGGGCGCTCCTGGGCGCGGTCTGAAACGTTCAGGTCGATCCGCACGGACTCCTTGCCGTAGGAGATTTCGAAGACGTTGACCCGAAGGCGCTTGATGAAGACGTTGTTGCGTATTTCCTGGGGCTCGTTTTCCAGCACCACCAGGTCAAGATATTCCTCCATGCGCCGGATCTTGCCGAAGGCGAACTTGAGCTTCAGGCGCATCATGTCTTTGGCGGCCTTGGCCGGCACGCCCGTCTGCATGATCTCTTCCTCGCTGACCAGTCCGTAGTTGCCGCGGTAGATATACTCCATCTGGGCTTCCACCTGCCTGCGCGAGCCCACGAGGATGGGTTTTGCGCCGGTGTTGTTCGGGTGGCCGGGAATGATGCGGCCCTGGCGGTAGAACATCTGGAGGAAGGGAAACTCGGAGAGGTTGGTGAAGCGGCCCCTTTGGATCAGGACATCGGAAAGCAGAATGGTGTTGGGGCCGGTTTCGAAGCAGACGCCGTCCACCTCTCTGGTGTGGATGAGCCCGCGCTTCATGAGGTGTTTGACGCTGTCCGCCGGGCAGCCGCACAACATGGAGATATCAGCTTCAGCAATGGTGACGTAGTAGAGACCGTCTGAAACTTCAATCTTGGAAATAGCTGCCATTCATGCCCCGAAATTTTTCTTTGTGTTCAGCCGGTTGGCAGAACATGCCTTTTGTCGCCCCCTGTACCTTGCGGCGCGATGGCGGGGTGGACTTTCGTGCTGTTTGATTTGAATAGTCAAAGAATCAAGTACGTATATGTTGCGGTTTGCCTATCCGTCCAGCGAATTCCTTGCAAACTCTTGTCGATACGTTTGTAGGGGGTTGATTCTTAGGCGAAATTTTGTTTAAGTTCTAAAACGAATTCTAACGCATTTGCCTGATACTTTTCTGCTGCCTGGAAGGAGTCCATGACCGACAAGAGCAAACGCGAGCGCATCCTGGTTGTGGACGACGAGCTGATTAACCGTAAGGTTCTTGAAGGCTTGCTTAAGTCCTATGGCCTGGACTGCGTCTCCGCGGACTCTGGCCCCGCCGCCTTGCTGGCGCTGGATAAAAGCATCGATCTGGTCCTGCTGGACATCATGATGCCCGGAATGGACGGCTTTGCCGTCGCACGGGCCATCCGCGCAATGCCCGATTTCTCAGACCTGCCCATCGTCATGGTTACGGCGCTTTCGGCCAAGGAAGACAGGCTCAAGGCCGTGCAGGCCGGAGCCAACGACTTCGTGGCCAAGCCCATCGACACTACGGAGCTTGGCGTGCGCATGGCCTCCCTCCTGCGCATGAAGAAATTTCATGACGAACTGAAGGACTACCAGCAGCATCTGGAGCAAATGGTCTCCTTGAAGACCAGCGCCCTGCGTTCTGCCCTGGCCGACCTTGAGCACGCGCGCCAAGCCACGGTCCAGGCGCATATGGAGACCATCCACAAGCTCTCCGCCGCCGCCGAATACAAAGACGAGGACACCGCCAGCCACATCATGCGCATGAGCCGGTACTGCGCCCTCATCGCCAAGGAATTCGGGCTTTCGGAGAGCGAGGTGGACCTTATTCTGAACAGCAGCCCCATGCACGACATCGGCAAGATGGGCATCCCCGACGCCATCTTGCTCAAGCAAGGCAAGCTGGATGAGGAGGAGTGGGTCATCATGCGCCGCCACACCGTCATCGGCGCCTCCATTCTGCGCGGCGGTTCCTCCAAATACCTGGAGGCCGGGGCGGAAATCGCCCTTTCGCACCACGAAAAGTGGGATGGCACCGGCTATCCGCGCGGGCTTTCCGGCACCGACATTCCCTTGAGCGGCCGCATCTGCGCCGTGGCCGACGTGTTCGATGCCCTGACCACCAGACGTCCCTACAAGCTCGCCCTGGGCAACGAGGAGTCGCTAGGCATCATGGCCGGAGGCCGGGGCAGCCATTTCGACCCTGATCTCTACGACGTGTTCGTCGCCAATTTCGATCAGGTGCTGGCCATTCAACGCAGCTTTCAGGAAGACTGACAGGCCCGACCGCACCGGTACGCCCGCGCTCCTTCTTTTGCCTCTGCTGTCCCTCCAGACGTTTTTATAAAAACTCTAGACATCGTCTTGTGCATGGAGTATGCAACTGCAAATTGTTGCAGACAGGCCTGCCGCACACGCTCTCAAAGGCGCGTGGCGCGACGGGTCTAGGGAGCATTGCATGGGCAACGCCGACTGGTCGCTGAATCACCTGGAGCACGATCTCGAGGCGGGCTTTGCCTTTCTCGGTCGGGCGGAGCGCGCCGGGAACCTCGGCGCGGGTGAGGCTTCGGCGCTGGCGGACGGCGTGCTCCAGTGCATGAACGGCGCGCTCATGAAGGTGTCCGAGAGCCTGGAGGCTCAGGCCCGGCTGCGTGGTGAGCTTGCCCTGCTGCGCGACGAGTTCCGGCTGTCCCAGGCCGCGCAGTCCGTCCAGGCCGGGCGCATCCGTTCCCTGGAGACCGAGGTCGTTGCGCTGCGCCAGGCCCTTGCCGAGGAGCAGGACAGGGTGAGCCGGGCCTGGGCGCGCAGAGCGGCGGATGATGCCCCCCATTGCCCGCCGGACGAGCATTTGAGCCGCCCCTTGGTGCTGCGCTCTCCGCAAGGCGATTTTCTCGGGGTCACCGACCGCGCTGGACTAGCCCTCAACCTGGACGGCTTCTTGCGCCTGGTCGAGCGCGCGGGCAGCGCCCCGGACAGCCGTCCGTCCACCGGCCGCATCGTGGCCACCTGCTGGGACGCCAGCGACGAAAGTTGGGTGCTCACGCTGTCTCTTTTCGGTCCTCGTGTTCGCAGGTGCTATGCGCTGGAAACCAGCGCCCTGCAAACGCCAAACGGCAACCACGTGACTTTGCTTTCGAACATGCGTGTGGACGGGGTGCCGGTTTCACAGGATTTCGTGGTCCAGATGTTCCGGCAACTGCGTGACTGTTTGCAGGAATAATGAGGATTTGCTCTAGATTTACTCTTGATAGACACAGTCCATATGAGATAGAGGAATTCATCTCCCGCGAGTTAATCGGAGGAGCAGATATGCCGCAAGTCGCCGCCAGGATCAGCACCGACCATGAAAAATGGCTCAAGGACTTCTTCAAGACCAAGAGCGCCGGTGCCGAGTTCATCCTTCCATGGGCAGTGGACGTCTTTTTCAAGATGATCCGCGGCGTATCCGTGGAATTCACCACCGCAGAACTCAAGACTGTTCTGGAGGCGCACCGCGAGGTTCGCCTGCTGCCAAACCAGTCCAAGCAGGCCTACCTTATGCTGCGTGTCGAGAGCGCCTGCGATGAGCGCGAGGCGCACATCATGCACGGGGCCAGCCGCAGCAACCTTGAGATCAAGCTGCGCCGCCTGAATGACCTGCAGGCCACGGCGCTCATGATCTGGGCCACGGCTTATTGGACCAGCAAGGCCTGGAGCGGCGTTTCCCTTGATGACTACGTGAAGCTGACCTGCACGGGCACATAACCGCAGCGCCCGCGTCTGTTCCTGTCCTATCGCACTCAATCCGGCCCTGGCGGCGCCGCGTTCCCTGCCTGCACCGGACGCCTGCGCGTGGCCGCACAAGCTCCGAGGAAATCCGTCTATGCATGAGAGTCCCACCATTCTGACCATCGCCGGATCCGATTCCGGCGGCGGGGCAGGCATTCAGGCCGATATCAAGACCATCGCCATGCTGGGCGGCTTCGGCGCTTCCGTCATCACCGCGCTCACCGCGCAGAACACCACGGCGGTCACCGGCATCCATCCCGTGCCGCCCCAGTTCGTGGCCCAGCAGCTGGCCGCAGTTTTGGGCGACCTGAACGTGCGCGCCGCCAAGACCGGCATGCTGTTCTCCGCAGAGATCATCAAGGCCATCGCCGGGCCGCTGGCGAACCGCGCCTTCCCTCTGGTGGTGGACCCGGTGTGCGTGGCCCAGTCGGGCGCGCGCTTGCTGGAGGAATCCGCGGTGACTGAGATGGTGCGCCAGCTTTTTCCCCTGGCCGACCTGCTGACCCCGAACATCCCCGAGGCGGAACTGTTCACCGGCCTGCGCCTGAAAAACGCCCAGGACATTTGCGAGGCGGCCGAGCGCCTGCTGGCCATGGGCCCCAAGGCCGTGCTTATCAAGGGCGGGCACATGGACTCCCCGGCCTCCACGGACTGGTACGCCACTCCGGGGCAGAAGCCGATTCCGCTCATGCAGACCCGCGTGGACACGAAGAACCTGCACGGCACGGGCTGCACCCTTTCCGCCGCCATCGCCGCGCACCTGGGCCTTGGGCTGAACATGCTTTCCGCCGTGCGCCAGGCCCAGCAGTATCTGCACGCGGCCCTGCGCGCCAGCTATTCCGTTGGCGCGGGCGGCGGCTCACCCAACCACGCCGTGCCGCTTTTGAAGGAACAGGCCCGCCTGGGACTTCTGGACGAACTGGCCGAGGCGGGCAGGGTGCTTGCGCAGCTGCCGCGCTTTGCCAAGCTCATTCCGGAGGTGCGCTCCAACCTGGTGCTGGCGCTGCCTTTCGCCGGGGCCGCCCAAGACATCGCCGGCTTCAGCGGGCGCATCACCTGCACCCGACGCGGCGAGGTCATCCTGGCGGGCGGACCGGAGTTCGGGGCCTCCTCGCACATGGCCCGCGTGCTTCTGGCGGCGCGCAAGTACAACTCCAAGCTGTCCTGCGCGCTGAACATCGCCTGCAACGACCAGACCCTGGGCGCGTTGAAGCGCTCCGGGCTTACCTGCGCAGGCTTTGACCGCGCCGACGAACCCGCCGACGGCCTTGGCCACGAGGGGGGCACCATGGACTGGGGCACCCAGGCCGCGCTTGAGGCATCGAACACCCCGCGCACAGTGGACGCCGTGGTGGACATGGGCGGTCCCGGCAAGGAGCCCATGATCCGCATCCTGGCCCTGGACCCCAAGGAACTTCTGCTCAAGGTGCGGCGCATCCTGGATCTTCTGTAAAACCAGACTTTCATTCCGGGCCAGGACGCGGGCCCAGGTTGACAGTTCGCCGCCCCCCGCTTATCTAACGGGACTTTTGGCAGCTTACGACGCGAGAGTGGCGGAATTGGTAGACGCACTGGACTTAGGATCCAGCGGCCGCGTCCGTGGGAGTTCGAGTCTCCCCTCTCGCACCACGAAACGATAACGCGACCCGCGCACACCGCGGGCTGACATCTTCAGGAGGACGCAAGTCGATGGAATACAAGGTCGAAGAACTGTCTCCGGTCAAGCGCAAGGTCAACATCCAGGTCCCCGTGGAAGAGGTCAACGCGGCCCTTACCGCCGCCGTGGCCCTGTACCGCCACCGCTACGAGATCAAGGGGTTCCGCCGCGGCAAGGCTCCTTCCTCCGTGGTCGAGTCCAAGTACCGTAGCCAGATCTACCCAGAGGCCACCACGGACCTGGTGAACTACCAGATCAACGAAGTGCTCTCCACCCTCAGCATCATGCCCCTGTCGCGCATCGACATGGACGGCAAGGAGCTGGTGCGCGATCAGGAGTTCAACTATTCCATTAGCTTCGAAGTCGCTCCGGACTTCTCCCTGCCGGAATACGACGGCCTCGCCGTCGAGGTTGAAAAGGCCGAGGTGAAGGACGAGGAGGTGCGCGAGGTTGAACAGCGCATTCTGAACAACGCCGCCACCGTGAAGCCCATCACCGAAGTGCGCCCCGCCGCCGATGGCGACATCGTGGTCATCACCTTCGGCGCTTACAAGAATGGCGAGATTTTTGAGGGCATCCAGGCCGAGAACTTCGAGCTGACCCTGGGCGACAAGCAGGCCCTGCCCGAGTTCGAAGCCATGATCAAGACCCTCAAGACCGGCGACCAGGGCGAGTGCGAGATCGTCTTTCCCGAGGACTTCATCAATCCCGCCATGGCCGGCCAGACCCTGACCATGCGCGCCACGCTGCACTCCATCAAGGAAAAGACCCTGCCCGAGCTTACCGATGAGGTTGCCAAGCGCGCCGGCGGGTTCGAGTCCGTGGAGAAAATGCGCGAGGCCATCGTGAAGTCGTACCTGCACAGCCGCGAGCAGCTGAACAAGTCCGTGGCGCAGAAGAAGCTGCTGGACCAGATGCTGGCCAAGGTGGACTTCCAGCTGCCGCCCAGCATGGTCGAGAACCACATCGACCGCCTGCTGGCCGACCTGGAGCAGAAGCTGGACCGCCAGGGCAAGAGCCTCGCTTCCCTGAACAAGAGCGTGGACGAACTGCGCGCAAGCCACCGCGCCCAGGCCGAAGAAGCCGTGCGCAGCGAGATTGTGCTGCTTGCCGTGGCCAAGAAGGAGAACCTCGAGGTCAAGCCCGAGGAGATCGACGCCGCCCTGACCCAGGTTGCCCGCCAGCACGGCCAGGACCTGATGAGCGTGAAGCAGTACTATGAGGAGAACAACCTCATCTTCCCCTTGAAGGATCGTCTGCTGGCCGACAAGGCCATTGAGTTGATTTACGCGCGCGCCGCCAAGACCGAGGTCGAGGCCGCGCCCGCCGCAGAGAAGACCGAGGCTCCGGCCAAGCCCAAGAAGCCCCGCGCCAAGGCCGCCAAGGCCGAGACGCCCAAGGAATAGGCTCGGCTGACCACCGCCACATGCACGGCTGATGACAGTGCGCGGCGGCCGGCCCTAGCTCCGGTCGCCGCGCCATAATTTGGGGCACCCGTCCGCAGAAGCCGGCAAGCCGTCCGGGCGTATTGACGGACGAGAACTTGCCCTTATTTGTGTGTAGACGGCATATGGTTACTGGTTAAACCTGCCGATGAATCTCGCGCAGCCAACATGAAGGGACGCGACGCGCGTTCTACTCAAGGAGTCGCCCATGCCCGCCGTGCCTATTGTCATTGAAACCACCGGCCGCACCGAGCGCGCCTACGATATTTACTCCCGCCTGCTCAAAGACCGCATCATCCTGCTTGGCAGTTCCATTGATGACCATGTGGCGAGCCTCATCTGCGCCCAGCTCCTGTTCCTGGAGTCCGAGGACCCGGAAAAAGAGATCTACATGTACATCAACTCGCCGGGCGGCGTGGTCACGGCCGGAATGGCCATTTATGACACCATGCAGTACATCGCCCCGCCCGTGGCCACTTTGTGCATGGGGCAGGCCGCCAGCATGGCCGCGCTGCTTCTTTGCGCCGGTGAAAAAGGCATGCGCTACGCCCTGCCGCACAGCCGCATCCTTATCCACCAACCCCTTGGCGGCGCCCAGGGCCAGGCCACGGACATCGGCATCCAGGCGCGCGAGATTCTGCGCATGCGCGAGGAATTGAACGGCATTTTGGCCGGGCACACGGGGCAGAGCATGGAGCGCATCGAGAAAGACACCGAGCGCGACTATTTCATGACAGCCAAAGAGGCCCTGGAATACGGCATCATCGACACCATCATGGTCAAGCGCGGCGACGCGGAAAAGAAGGCGTAAAGGTTCGATCATGAACAGGAAAAAGACCGGATCCCCCACGGATCTTGCCTGCTCTTTCTGCGGCAAGAGCCAGGTTGACGTGCAGCGCCTCATCGCCGGTCCGGATGTCTACATCTGCGACGAGTGCGTGGGCCTGTGCAATGACATCATCGCCCAGGAACACGTGAGCGAGTCCGCGGGAGACGTGCGCCTGCTGCCTCCCCAGGAGATCAAGGCCCTGCTCGACCAGTACGTCATCGGGCAGACCAACGCCAAGAAGATCCTGTCGGTGGCGGTGCACAACCACTACAAGCGTGTGTTTTACGCCCAGAACAACAAGGACGACGTGGAGATCGACAAGAGCAACATCCTGCTCATCGGCCCCACCGGCTCCGGCAAAACGCTGCTCGCGCAGACCCTGGCGCGCATCCTCAAAGTGCCCTTCGCCATCGCCGACGCCACCACCCTGACCGAGGCCGGCTACGTGGGCGAGGACGTTGAAAACATCCTCGTGGCCCTGCTGCAGAACGCTGACTACGACATCGACGCCGCCAGCCGCGGCATCATCTACATCGACGAGATCGACAAGATCGCGCGCAAGGGCGACAGCCCGTCCATCACCCGCGACGTTTCGGGAGAGGGCGTGCAGCAGGCCCTGCTCAAGATCATCGAGGGCACCGAGGCCAACATTCCGCCCAAGGGCGGGCGCAAGCACCCGCAGCAGGAATTCATCAGGATGAACACCTCGAACATCCTGTTCATCCTTGGCGGCGCGTTCATCGGGCTGGACAAGATGATCCAGCAGCGCATGCAGGGCGCCAGCATGGGCTTTGGCGGCAAGGTGGAGAGCAAGAAGGACTTGGCTGTGGGCGAAATGCTGGCGCTGAGCCAGCCCAACGACCTCATCAAGTTCGGCCTGATTCCGGAGTTCGTGGGCCGCATTCCCATTGTCACCGCCCTGGACGAACTGACCAGCGAGGACCTGGTGCGCATCCTCACCGAGCCCAAGAATGCGCTGGTGAAGCAGTACCAGAAGCTCTTCGAGCTGGACAAGGTGGGCCTGCGCTTCACCGAGAACGCCCTCAAGGCCATCGCCGAGGCGGCCATAGCCCGCAAGACCGGCGCGCGCGGCCTGCGCAACGTGCTGGAGTCCACCATGCTGGACATCATGTACAAGCTGCCGTCGCTGACGGGCGTGAAAGAGTGCGTCATCAACAGCGCCGTCATCGAGAAGGGCATGGAGCCCCTCATCCTGTACCATCAGGAGGTCAAGAGCGCGTGACCCGCGTTTTCGGCCTTTACTCTTTTTGTCTGGCGGGTATGATGGCTGGAACCAGACCACCGGCCATCATGCCTGTCAGTCCATGAACCAGCCCGGCCACGGCCTCAAGGAGCATTCATGACCGACTTTGACGCTCTGGAACGCGAAATTCTGCCGGACGATTCCGTTTTGCCGCTCATGTCGTTGCGTGAGGTGGTGATGTTCCCGCGCTCCATCGTGCCCCTGTTCGTTGGGCGCGATGCCTCCATCAAGGCCATCGAGAGCGCCATCGCCCTGCACGACAAACACATTTTCCTCGTCACCCAGCGCTCGCCCGAGAAAGAGAAGCCCGAGGCCGAAGACCTCTTCGCCGTGGGCACCGTGAGCCGCATTTTGCAGATGCTGCGCCTGCCCGATGGCACCATCAAGGTGCTTTTCGAGGGTCTGTACCGCGCCAACTGGAACATTATGGCCACGGAACCGGCCGACGCGGGCGACTTTCCCCTGGCGCGCGTGGACCGGCTGGAAGAGATTCCCGGCGACAGGGCCGAGGCCGAGGCCCTCATCCGCTCGGTGAACGAGTCGCTTGATTCTTACGCCCGCAACAACAAGAAGATCGCGCCCGAGTCCATTTTGGCCATGGCCGCCCTGCGCGAGCCCGGCGCCCTGGCCGATGCGGTGATGCCGCACCTCAAGGTGGACTTTGAGCGCAAGCAGAGGGCGCTGGAGATTTCCGAGACCACGCAGCGCCTGGAGTACGTCTATGAGCTGCTCCTGGGCGAGGTCGAGATCGCGTCCATCGAGCGCCGCGTCAAGGGACGCGTCAAAGGCCAGATGGAGAAGAACCAGCGCGAGTATTACCTGAACGAGCAGATGAAGGCCATCCACAAGGAGATGGGCCGCGAGGATGACCCCGCCGCCGAGGCGCTGGAGCTTGAAAAGCGCCTGGACGACAAGGTCATGCCCGACGAGTCGCGCGAGCGCGTCAAGAAGGAGATCCGCAAGCTCAAGCAGATGCAGCCCTCCAGCGCAGAGTACACCGTGGTGCGCAACTACGTGGACTGGATTCTGGATCTGCCCTGGGGCGTGCTCAAGGACTCGGCCCTGGACATCGCCAAGGCGCGGCAGGTGCTTGATGAAGACCACTACGGCCTGGAAAAGCCCAAGGAGCGCATCCTCGAATACATCGCCGTGCAAAGCCTGGTGAAGACCATGAAGGGGCCGATCCTGTGCTTTGTCGGGCCTCCGGGCGTGGGCAAAACCTCCATCGCCAAGTCCATTTCCCGGGCCATGGACCGCGAATTCGTGCGCATCTCCCTTGGTGGCGTGCGCGACGAGGCCGAGATCCGCGGCCACCGCCGCACCTACGTGGGCGCGCTGCCGGGCAAGATCATCCACTCGCTGCGGCGTTGCAAGTTCAACAACCCCGTCATTTGCCTGGACGAAGTTGACAAGATGAGCACCGACTTCCGGGGCGATCCCTCCTCCGCGCTGCTGGAGGTGCTGGACCCGGAACAGAACTATGCCTTCAACGACCACTACCTGGATCTGGATTACGACCTGTCCAAGGTCTTCTTCATCACCACGGCCAACACCCTGGACTCCATTCCGCTGCCCCTGCGCGACCGCATGGAGATCATCCGCCTGCCGGGCTACCTGGAGACGGAAAAGCTCAAGATCGCCAAGCAGTTCCTGCTGGGCAAGCAGCGCGAGCTGCACGGCCTCACGGGCGAGAACCTGAGCATCTCGGACAACGCCATGCTGGAGATCATCCGCCGCTACACGCGTGAGGCCGGGGTGCGCAACCTGGAGCGCGAGATAGCCGCCCTGTGCCGCAAGTCGGCCATGAAGATCGTGGAGGACAAGAACCTTGCCTCTGTGGCCGTGAACAAGCAGAACATCGCGGGCTTCCTCGGCGTACCCAAGCACCGCCACGAGGAACGCGAGGACAAGGCCCAGGTGGGCGTCACCACCGGCTTGGCCTGGACCCAGATGGGCGGCGAGCTGCTGCTGGTGGAAGTGGTGCTCATGAGCGGCTCCGGCAAGGTGGAGATCACCGGCAAGTTGGGCGAGGTCATGCAGGAATCCGCCCGCGCGGCCCTCTCGTACCTGCGCTCACGCTCGGACCTTTTCGGCCTCAAGCGCGACTTCCACAAGGAGATCGACATCCACGTGCACGTGCCCGAGGGGGCGACGCCCAAGGACGGCCCTTCGGCCGGCGTGGCGCTGGTGACCTCCATCGTGTCTGCGCTGCTCAACCTGCCCGTTCGCAACGATGTGGCCATGACCGGCGAGATCACCCTGCGCGGACGCGTGCTGCCCATCGGCGGCCTGCGCGAGAAGCTGCTGGCCGCCCATCGTGGCTTGGTGGGCACGGTGTTCATTCCGGCGGAGAACGAGAAGGATCTGAAGGACGTTCCGGATGAGATCCTGAAGGACCTCAAGATCGTGCCCGTGGAAACCGTGGACACGGTGCTGGAGCAGGCCCTTGTGTGCGGCAATGCCAGCATGCTCTTTTG
>Ga0209373_10001214_pt1 | contig 32002 bp, 31 predicted proteins | sample Higcelweek5metaG_FD_187173 | JGI IMG/M metagenome (GOLD analysis project Ga0209373, IMG submission 187173) | Freshwater pond sediment microbial communities from the University of Edinburgh, under environmental carbon perturbations - High... | ecosystem: Environmental > Aquatic > Freshwater >... | reverse complement strand
CCAATCGTCTTCGCCAAAGCCAACCTCCCGTCAAATAGGAGATTCATAGTACGTTCGCTGGGCGCCGGGCGGAATCCCCTATCGCCTAAGGTTCAAGCGATTACCGTGGATGGCGAGCACGGCGGCCTTGCTGAAAACGCAGTGTTCCCAATCGTTGGGGGCAGGGCATAGTCCCCGCGCTGTGACCGCCATGGGGTAGGATTGCCGATGCTCACGTTGCTGTTGATCGTCTCCGCCTTTTTCGCCGGGGCGTTGAACGCCGTCGCTGGCGGCGGCAGCTTTTTGACCTTTCCGGCGCTGATCCTGGCCGGGGTGCCGCCGCTCAACGCGAACGCCACCAGCACCGTGGCGGTCGCGCCCGGCGCGCTGGCCAGCGCCTACGGCTATCGCCGGGAGCTGGGCAAGATCAAAGAGATCCATCTGCCGTCCTTCCTGGGCGTCAGCCTGGTTGGCGGGTTGATCGGCGCGCTGGCGCTGCTGTGGACGCCGGAACGGACCTTTGAGGCGATTGTTCCCTGGCTTTTGCTGTTCGCCACCGTGCTGTTCGCCTTCGGCCCGAAGGTGTCGGCCTGGATCCGCCGGACGGTGACGGTCGGCTACGGCTCGGTTCTGGTGACGCAATTCTTCATCGCGGTCTATGGCGGCTATTTCGGCGGCGGCATCGGCATTTTGATTTTGGCGACGCTCGGCGTCTTCGGCCTGACCGATCTGCACGCGATGAACGGGCTGAAAACCCTGGTGTCGGGCTGCCTGAACGCGGTGGCGGTCGTCGCCTTCGTCTTCGGCGGCGCGGTCTATTGGACGGAGGCGCTCATCATGCTGGTGGCGGCGGTGGCGGGCGGCTACGCCGGGGCGGCCATCGCCCGCCGCATCCCTCCGCCGATCCTGCGCAAATTCGTCATCGGCGTCGGCGTGACGATGACGGCCTATTTCTTTCTGGTGAAAGGCTGAACCGTCAGGCGGAGATCCCGCACAGCGCGTCCCAATCCAGCGCGGCGGGATCCTCGACCAGATGGTCCACCGCGTCAAAGGCGATGCCGGGATCCTGCGGCCACGCGATGGTCAGCATCCCGGCGGCGGCGGCGCTGCGCGCGCCGGTCGGGCTGTCTTCGATCACGGCGCAGGCTTCGGGCGGCAGGCCCAGCTTGGCGGCGGCGGTCAGATAGGGTTCCGGGTGGGGTTTGCCGTTGGCGACGTCGTTCCGGCTGATGCTGAACCGGAAATGCGGCAGCCCCATCGCCACCATGTGGGCGTCCACCACCTCGCGCCCGCTGTTCGACACGCAGGCCTGATGCAAGCCGCGCGCGGCGAAGGATTCGACCAACGCGAAGGCCCCCGGACGCGGCTGGACGTTGGCGACGCGGGTTAGGTACAGCGCGTTGATCTCGTCGATGCACTGGTCCACCGTGACCGGCATTGGGCGGGCGGCGTTGAGCTGGGTGCAGAGGTCGCGGAAGGACACGCCGACCAGCGACGCGCACAGCTCCTCGCTCAACTCATGGCCATAGCCCCGGCAGACATCGACGATGGCGCGCTTGTGCCACGGCTCGCTGTCCATCAACGTGCCGTCAATGTCCCACAGAATGGCCCGGACGGGCGCGTGATAGCGTCTCACCGCACCACCAGATCGTCGCGGTGGATGATCTCGTCGCGGTCGCGGTAGCCCAGCAGCTCTTCAATCTCATGGCTTTTGCGCCCGGCGATGCGGCGGGCGTTTTCGGCGGCGTAGGAGACCAGACCGCGCGCCACCTCGCGCCCGTCCTGGGCGCGGACCACCACGACGTCACCGCGCTCGAAATCGCCAAACACGGCGGTGACGCCGGCGGGCAGCAGGCTGGCGCCGTTGGCCAAGGCGCGCAACGCGCCGTCGTCCACCGTCAGCACGCCCGCTGTGTTCATGTGCCCGGCGATCCAGGCCTTGCGCGCGCTCGACGGTTCGGCCTGCGGCAGGAACCAGGTGCACAGCGCGCCGCCATCCTCTGGGCGTTTTTCCAGCGCGGCCAGCGGGTTCATCCGCTTGCCCTTGGCGATGACCATGCGGCATCCGGCGGACAAAGCCACCCGCGCCGCCGCGATCTTCGTCACCATGCCGCCACTGCTGTAGCCGGGCGGCGGCTCCCCCGCCATGCCTTCGATGGCGGGGGTCAGCTCGCGCACCGTCGGGATGTGGGCGGCGTTGGGATCCTTGCGCGGGTCGGCGGTGTAAAGGCCGTCGATGTCCGACAGCAGGATCAGCGTGTCGGCGCTTATCATCTGCGCCACGCGGGCGGCGAGACGGTCATTGTCGCCAAAGCGGATTTCAGCGGTGGCGACGGTGTCGTTTTCGTTGATGACCGGGACCGCGCCCAGCTTCAGCAGCGTGTCGATGGTGCTGCGCGCGTTCAGATGCCGCCGCCGCTCCTCGGTGTCTTCCAGCGTCACCAGCACTTGCGCGACGGTGACGTCGTGGCGGGCCAGCGTTTCCTGATAGGCGTGGGCCAGCCGGATTTGCCCGGTGGCCGCCGCCGCCTGTTTCTCCTCCAGCTTCAAGGTCCGGCCAACCAGCCCGAGATGCTCGCGCCCGCAGGCCACGGCGCCGGAGGTGACGATCACCACCTCCTGGCCCCGCTTGCGGCAGGCGGCGACGTCGTCGGCCAGCGCGTCCAGCCAGTCGCGGCGAATCTGGCGGGTGTCGCCATCGACCAGCAGGGCCGAACCGATCTTGACGACCAGTCGGCGGGACTCAAGAAGGGTGGGGGAGTCAGACGACATCGGGCTTGGTTCCGCGCTGTTCTTCGTCTTCGGCGTCTTCGGCGTCTTCGGCGTCTTCGGCGTCGCTGCCCTCGTCGGACTCGCCATCCTCGTCGTCGCCGTCCTCGCCGTCCTCTTCCCCGTCGAGGTCGCCTTCTTCAAGGTCGCCCTCTTGCGGATCGGCGTCGTCGTCGATCAGGTCGTCGTCGAGATCCTCATCCTCCAGAGGCTCCTCGTCGTCGCCGCCGACCCAGACGCCAGCCTCGTCGTCCCACTGCATGCCTTCGTCCGGCAGCTTCTGGCCGACCGGCGGGCGCGGCATCGACCGGGTGGCGGGGGCGTGGATGACCTCCGGCTCTTCCTCTTTCGATTCCTTGATGACGGTCAGCAGGCGGTACAGCACCTTCTGCACGCCCTGGCCGGTGGCGCCGGACAGGACCATCACCTCGGCTCCCGATTCGGCTTCCAGCGCGGCCTTTTTCTCGTCGATCTCTTCGTCGAGCAGGGCGTCGGCCTTGTTCAGCCCGATGACCTCCAGCTTGTCGGCCAGATTGCCGCCATAGGCTTCCAGCTCGTTGCGAATCGTCCGGTAGGAGGCGACGACGTCGTCCGCCGTGCCGTCGATCAAATGCAGCAGAATGCGCGAACGCTCGACATGGCCCAGGAAGCGGTCGCCCAGCCCGTGGCCCTCATGCGCGCCTTCGATCAAGCCGGGGATGTCGGCGATGACGAATTCCTCGTCACCCGCCCGCACGACGCCCAGATTGGGGGCCAGCGTGGTGAAGGGGTAATCGGCGATCTTCGGCTTGGCCGCCGTGGTCGCGGCGAGGAAGGTGGATTTCCCGGCGTTGGGCAAGCCCAGAAGACCGGCGTCGGCGATCAGCTTCAGGCGCAGCCACACCCATTGCTCCTGCCCCGGCCAGCCGGGATGGAACTTGCGCGGCGCGCGATTCGTCGGGGTCTTGAAATGGGCGTTGCCGTGGCCGCCGTCGCCGCCGCGCAGGAACACGCGGCGCTGTCCGGCTTCGGTCAGATCGCACAGCACGGTTTCCTGGTTTTCGTCCAGGATCTGGGTGCCGACCGGCACGCGCATCACGATGTCCTCGCCACGGGCGCCGTTGCGGTTGCCGCCCATGCCGTGATGGCCGCGCTGGGCCTTGAAATGCTGCTTGTAACGGTAGTCGATCAGCGTGTTCAGGCCGTCGGCGGCCTCGATCACGATGTCGCCGCCGCGCCCGCCGTCGCCGCCGTCGGGGCCGCCGAACTCGATGTATTTCTCGCGGCGGAAGGCCACGGCGCCGGGGCCGCCGTCACCGCTTTTCAAGTAAACCTTGGCCTGATCGAGAAACTTCATCGTGCACCTTTGCCCATCGGGACGCCCGGTTGGCGAAAACGAAAGAAACGGAAAACCAAAAACAAAAAATCGGGAGTCCGGTCGCCCGGTCTCCCGATTTTATCCCACAACCGTACGGGCCTGCTAGACGGGCCGCGCGACGACCCCGTTCAGAGGCTCTGGTTACTCAGCCGCGACGGCCGGAACCGAGTCGTTCGCCGCCTGAACGACGTTCACATAGGTGCGACCGTTCGAGCTGTGCTTGAAGAACACCTGACCATCAGCCATCGCGAAGATGGTGTGATCGCGGCCCAGGCCGACATTCACGCCCGGATGGAACTTCGTGCCGCGCTGGCGGACGATGATGTTGCCGGAGATGACGTTCTCGCCGCCAAAACGCTTCACGCCGAGACGGCGACCAGCGGAATCGCGACCGTTGCGGGACGAGCCGCCTGCCTTTTTATGCGCCATGGTGTGTTGACTCCTGTCCTAAAAACGACGCTGGACCAATCAGGCCGCGCCGTTGATCCCGGTGATGCGCAGGACGGTCAGGTCCTGGCGGTGGCCGTTCTTACGGCGATAATTTTGGCGGCGCTTCTTCTTGAAGACGATGATCTTCGGACCACGGTCCTGAGCGACCACCTCGGCCACCACAGCGGCGCCAGCCACGGTGGGGGTGCCAATCGTCGTGTTGCCGGCGTCGCCGACCATCAGCACGTCTTCGAGCGTGATGGAAGCGCCAGCTTCGGCTTCGAGTTTCTCAACGCGGATCACGTCGCCATTGGCGACCTTGTACTGCTTGCCGCCGGTGCGGATCACTGCAAACATCGTCGTCACTGCCTATATCAAAACAAACGGCGGGCCGCTCGCCCACCGTTCGATGCGCAAGCCCGTTCATGGGAGCGGGGATCTATACGCAGCCCGCTGTGAGAGTCAACAGGTTGCTGTTGGGCGTGATTGCATTTTTCCGCAAAAAAGGGCTTGCGCGTTTCCTGCGGTTTGATTAGGTTCCCGCCACCCCGGAAACGGGGACGCGGAGGGGTGGCAGAGTGGTCGATTGCACCGCACTCGAAATGCGGCATACCTGTGAGGGTATCGGGAGTTCGAATCTCCCCTCCTCCGCCATATCGCAGAGATGACACGCCAGACCACGGCGATCTGCAAAAAATGTAAGTGATCATCAGCAAGGCCGCTCGTTCGAGTGGCCTTTTTGCTGACCGCCTTTTGCCGCCGCCCGTTGCAGCGACGGCGCGGAGGTTGGGTCACGCCGCGTCGGACGGCATCGCGATCACGCTGGTTCCCTGGGCGTGCCCTTCCATCAGGCGCCGGTATCCGTCGGCGGTGTGGGCCAGGGAAAAGCGGCGGTCGATCACCGGCAGCACCTGCCCCCGTTTCAGCAGGGAGCCAAGCGTCAGCAGATCGGGGCGGTTTGGTCTCATCAGGAACGGGGTCATCCGGCGGCGGGACAACGCCCCGACGACCGCCACCCTGGCCATCCACACCAGCGGCCCCACCCAATCGCCGCCCGGTCCTGCCGAGCCGGATACAAAGACGCCGTCGCGCGTCATCAGAGGAAGCCAGTCCGACGGCGGGCGGTTGCCGACCAAATCCAGGATCACATCGTGGCTCAGGCCGCAGCGGGCCACATCCTCCCGCTGGTAATCCACCACGCGGTCCGCCCCCAGCGCGGCGATGGAGGCGACGTTCCGTCCGCTGCACACCGCCGTCACCTCCGCCCCCAGCGCCTTGGCGATCTGCACCGCGAGGGTGCCCACCCCGCCCGACGCGCCGTTGATGAGCGCGCGTTGCCCGGATTGCAGTTGCCCAGCGTTGCGCAGCGCTTGCAGCGCGGTCAGGCCCGACAGCGGCAGCGCGGCGGCCTGCTCCGCCGTGCGGTTGGCGGGCATCGGCACGAGGTGATCGGCCGGGACGACGGCGAATTCGGCGAAGGCCCCGCCGTGAACCAGGCCGAACACCTCCTGTCCAACCCGCAGGCCGGTGACGTTCCGCCCGACGGCGCACACCCATCCGGCCAGAGACTGACCGGGCACCCGGTGAGCCGGGCGGCGGAGGCCGTATCCGGCAAGCCGAAGCGCGTGAGGGCGGCCGGTGAGCAGATGGACGTCGCCCTTGCACAAGGTCGCCGCCCGCACCTGGACCAGCGCCGCGTCGTCCGCGAGGATGGGGAGTGTCAGCGTTTCCACCCGCAGGACGTCGGGTGAGCCATAGCGGTCCGCCACCACCGCCGTCATGCTGAGGCGGTGGTCGCCACGCGTGTTCGGCTCCAGGTCATCCCCGTCCTTTGCCGGGCTTTTCAGCGTGCTCATGATCGGCTACCACCTGTGTTGCGAGGGTCTTGTGCTTACGGCGTAAGCGTTGGGGGCAGGTAAGACTTACGCGGTAAGTTTGTCAAGCCGGGACCACTCAAGCGATGCCCAAAGCCATCCCCACGCGCCGCGCGACGCGCCACTCGACGCGCCAACCGCTGACGCCGGATCGGGTGCTGGACGCCGCCCTGGCCCTGGCGGACGCGGAGGGGTTGGACGCGCTGTCCATGCGGCGGGTGGCCAGCGCCTTGGGCGTGGAGGCGATGTCGCTGTACAACCACGTCGCCAACAAGGACGCGCTGCTGTCCGGTCTGGTGGACCGCGTCGTCGGTGAGATCGACTTGCCCGCCATCGGCGGGGATTGGCGGACCGAGATGCGGCGGCGCGCGGTGTCGGCCCACGCGACGCTGACACGCCATCCCTGGGCGGCGTTGCTGATTCTGTCACGGATCAGCGTCGGGCCGATGATGCTGCGCTACATCAACGCGACCGTTGGCTGCCTGCGCGAGGCGGGGTTCAGTTACGCCCAGGCCGATCATGCGTGGAACGCCATCGACAGCCATGTCTATGGCTTCACGGTCCAGGCGCTGAAGTTTCCGCTCAAACCGGAGGAGTACGGCCCGGCGGCGCGCGGCTATCTGCCGATGATTCCGCCCGATCTGCCCTATTTCCGGGGGTTGACGGTCGAGGTGGCGGAGGGCCGCCACGACGGCCTGCACGCCTTCACCTTCGGGCTGGACCTAATTCTGGACGGTTTGGAGCGGGCGCGGCTCGCCAGCGCCGCCGAGTCACCCCTGGAACGGTGAACAGGGACCTGAGGGCGGGCGCCTGAGGGGAGGGCGGCCCCATGGGCCGCCCGGATGATGGCGTCGGTCAGCGCCAGCGCCGCCGGGCGCCGCCGCGTCGGTCGTCTTCGTCGAACAGTTCAGCCAGCTTGTTCATCATGGTGCCGCCCAATTGTTCGGCGTCCACGATGGTGACGGCGCGGCGGTAATAGCGGGTCACGTCATGGCCGATGCCGATCGCGACCAGTTCCACCGGGGAGCGGGTTTCGATCTGTTCGATCACTTGGCGCAAGTGACGCTCCAGATAATTGCCCGCGTTGACCGACAGGGTCGAATCATCGACCGGCGCGCCGTCGGAAATCACCATCAGGATGCGGCGCTGTTCCGGGCGTCCCATCAAGCGGTTGTAGGCCCATTGCAGGGCTTCGCCGTCGATGTTCTCCTTCAGGATGCCTTCGCGCAGCATCAGGCCGAGATTCTTGCGGGCGCGCCGCCATGGCATGTCGGCGGCCTTGTAGACGATGTGGCGCAGATCGTTCAAACGGCCCGGCGTGGCCGGTTTGCCCGCCGCCACCCAAGCCTCGCGCGATTGGCCGCCCTTCCAGGCGCGGGTGGTGAAGCCCAGAACCTCCACCTTCACCGCGCAGCGTTCCAGCGTGCGGGCGAGGATGTCGGCGCTCATCGCGGCGATGGAGATCGGGCGCCCGCGCATCGAACCGGAATTGTCGATCAACAGCGACACCACGGTGTCGCGGAAATCGGTTTCCTTTTCCTTTTTGAAGGACAGCGGCAGCACCGGGTTGGCGACGACGCGGGCCAGACGGGCGGCGTCGAGGATGCCCTCCTCCAGATCGAAGCTCCAGGACCGCTGTTGCTTGGCCATCAGGCGGCGTTGCAGGCGGTTGGCCAGCTTGGAAATCACGCCTTGGAGATGCTGCAACTGTTGGTCCAGCAGGGCGCGCAGCCGCTCCAACTCCGCCGGGTCGCACAGGTCGGCGGCCTCGACGATTTCGTCGAACTGGGCGGTGTAGGGCTTGTAGGCGTTGGGATCGGGTTCGTTGCGGCGGCTTTGGTCGTTGCGCCAGGGCTGGCCGGGACCGGCGGGCTGTTCGGCCCCCTCGCCCTCGCCCATCTCCATGTCGCCGTCCTCGCCCGCGCCCTCCTCGGCGCTGTCGCCCATTTCGGAGGAGTCCTGCATCTCCGACGAGGCCATGGCGTCCGAGTCGCTGTCGGAATCATCCTGGCTGCGGGTCTGACCATGCTCGGGCGATTCGGAATCTTCGGAGGATGATTTGGACTCGTCCTCCTCCTGCTCCTCTTCGGCCTCCTGGCCGACCTCCATGTCCAGATCGGTCAGCAGGCGGCGGACGGCGCGGGCGTAGGAATCCTGATCGGCGGCGTGTTCGGCCAGACCATGCAGATCCTTGCCGAGCTTTTCCTCGATCCACGGGCGCCACAGATCGACGGCGTGGGATGCTGCGGGCGGCGGCGGAGCGCCGGTCATCGCCTCGCGCGCGATCATCCGCAGGGCCTCGGCCAAGGGGACCTGTCCGCGATCCTCGAAACGGTCGAAGCCCTGGCGGGTGTATTTGTCGTCCAGCGCCGCTTCCAAATTGCGCGCGACCCCAGCCATGTGCTGGGCGCCCAACGCTTCGCAGCGGGCCTGTTCCAACGCGTCGAAGGCTTGGCGGGCGGAATCGCCCAGCGGCAGGCGGTGGGCGTGGATGATCGGGTCGTGATGGCGCAACCGCAGCGACACGGCGTCGGCGGCCCCGCGCAGCTTGGCGATGTCCGCCGGATTGAGATCGCGCGCCGGAAGCGGCACCCGCACCCGCTGCCCCGCCATGCCGGGCGGGTCGGAGGAAAAGGCGACCTGCACCTCCATCCGATGCGACATGGCGCGCACCGTGGCGGCGGTGGACCGCTTGAAGGCCTCGACGGGGTTGTCGTTCTGGGTCATGGGATGTCAGGCCAGATGTTGGAATTCGGGCAGGCGCGCGGCCTTGCGGTCAAAGGTCAGCGTGGTGGCGCAGCCTTGGCCCTGATTGCCGATGGCGATCAAAGCGTCGGAGAAATCGGCGGGGCCGGAGCGGTAACGGTCCAGCGCCTCCCGCGCGTCATCCCGGTCTTCGACCTGCAAATCGTCGTTGCTCAGGATGGCGTCGAGAAAGCGGCTGACCTCCAACCGGGAGCGGTCGAAGACGCTTTCCATCACCCAGACGAATTCGACGAGAACCACCCGGTTGATGAAACAGCGCTCGCCGGAAGCGACGGCGTCGCGGACGGTGGCCCGCACGCGCGCCGCCTGCTCGGCGTCGTCTTCGATGATGAGCCGGACCAGCGCGTTTGTGTCCAGACCGATCATCCCCTCAGGAACCTCTCGGCGGCGCGGCGGCGGACGGCGTCGGTCATCTCGTCGTTTGAAACCGCGCGGGAGAAACGCCCGCCGATGCCGATCAGTGCGTCGATGGGTGATCCGCCCGCGTCGGCGGCGCTGGGCGCGCGCGTTTCCACCCCCGACAGCCGCAAGGACCGATGGACCGGATCGACGTCGAGGCGCACGCGATCACCTGGCTTGAGGCCGAGTTGATCGCGCACGGCTTGGGAAAGCCGCAATTCGCCGTCGGGTCCGATCACGCTGTGGCCCATCGTCTCCTCCGCGACCGATCACACGAGGTTCGCCTGAACCCCGGTTTCCGGCAGTTCGACGCCGAAGCAGCGCTGGTAATATTCAGCGACCGTCGGACGCTCCACCTCGTCGCACTTGTTCAGGAAGGTGATGCGGAAGGCGAAGGCCACATCGTTGAAGATGCGCGCGTTTTCCGCCCAGGTGATGACCGTGCGCGGACTCATCACGGTGGAGATGTCGCCGTTCATGAAGCCCGCCCGCGACAGATCGGCCAGATGCACCATCGAGGCGACCAGCTCGCGCCCCTTGGGATCGTCATAGGCCTTGACCTTGGCGGAGACGATCTTGATCTCGTCCTCGACCGGCAGATAATTCAGGGTCGCGACGATGTTCCAGCGGTCCATCTGACCCTGGTTGATCTGCTGCGTGCCGTGATACAGGCCGGTGGTGTCGCCCAGGCCAACCGTGTTGGCGGTGGAGAACAGGCGGAAGGCCGGGTGCGGGCGGATGACGCGGTTCTGGTCGAGCAGCGTCAGCTTGCCTTCGACCTCCAGCACGCGCTGGATCACGAACATCACGTCGGGGCGCCCCGCGTCATACTCGTCGAACACCAGGGCGCAGGCGTGCTGCAAGGCCCAGGGCAGGATGCCTTCGCGGTATTCCGTGACCTGGACGCCGTCGCGCAGGACGATGGCGTCCTTGCCCATCAGGTCGATGCGGCTGATGTGGCTGTCCAGATTGACGCGGATGCACGGCCAGTTGAGGCGGGCGGCGACCTGCTCGATGTGGGTCGATTTGCCGGTGCCGTGATAGCCCTGCACCATGACCCGGCGGTTGAACGCGAAACCGGCGAGGATCGCCAGCGTCGTGTCGCGGTCGAAGCGATAGGCTTCGTCCACGTCCGGGACATGCTCGGTGCGCTGGCTGAAGGCCGGCACCTGCATGGTGCTGTCGATGCCGAAGACGTCGCGCACCGAAACGGTGGTGTCGGGCTTGTGGTCGAACAGGGCCGAACTGGCCTGCGTGGCTCCTTGGGAAGGCATGGGTTGGCTTCTTACGTTCCAGCGAGTGTCGGTTGTCCGGCGGTCGCGGGGGATGCCCGGCCCGCCATCGTGGGGTCACGCAGCATAACAGGCTTTCAGCGTGTTGTAGGCGAGATTGATCTCTTTCAATTTTTCTTCCGCCGCCTTGTCTCCTCCGTTCGCATCGGGATGATGCAGTTTGGCCAGTTCCCGATAGCGCGCCTTGATCTGGGTGAAATCGACCGGCGGCGCCAGATTGAGGACGGCCAGAGCCTCCTCCTCGGCGGTGCGGGCGGCCTGACGGCGTTGCGCCGCCTTGGTCTCTTCCTCGCTTTTGCCGGTTTCCTGGCCGAATTCAAAGCTGAAGCCGTGGAGCACGCGGTCGCGCAGGAATTTTTCCTGCGCGCCCCATTTGCCCAGCGGCCAGCTTGGCCGTTGCCAAGTGGTGTCGCGGCGGACCTCGGCCTCGATCTGATCGACCGACATGCCCGCGTAATAATCCCAGGAGCGGTTGTAGTCCCGCGCGTGCTCCAGGCAGAACCACCAATACTCATTCAGCGAGTTGCGGCTTTTTGGCGCGCGATGCTCGCCCGAGGCCACACAGTCCGGGTGGTCGCAGACGCGGGTTCCCACCCGCGAGGCGGTGTGGCTGTCGAAGCTGTTGCGGGCGCGGCTCTTGCTCATGGGGCAAGTATGAGAAGCGGCGGGCGGTCTGGCAAGCGCGCCCGCGCGTCCGTCCGTCATGCGCGCGGACGCTCATCCCCGGCTTGACAGGGCAGGGCTTGACAGGGCGGGGCTGTCCCACTCACCTGTTTTGCGAGGCCTTCGCCGGATTGACCGCCAACCCCTGGGGATTTCATGGAATACGCCGCCCGCATCCGTCAAAAGCTGACCGCTGGCCTGTCGCCCGTCCAGTTGGACATCGTTGATGAGTCCGACCGTCACGCCGGACACGCCGGAGCCGACGCCAAGGGGGAGACGCATTTTCACGTCACCGTGGTGTCCGCCGCCTTCACCGGAAAATCGCGGGTGGAACGGCAGCGCATGGTTTACGCCCTGCTGGCCGATGAGTTGAGCGAGCGTGTCCACGCTCTGGGCCTGACCACGCGGACGGACGCTGAAACAACCGCCTGAAACAGCCGCCTGAACCAAGTTCCCACCAAGACAATCGAGGGCTTGCGCACAGAAATGCACACATACGCGTGCAACCGATGGTCGATATTCCGACAAATCAGAACAAAAATATCGGCGAGCGATGTTGCATTTCTCGTATCGTTTAGTAGAGTGCCACCTATGCAACCATGTATCGCGCCGGGATGGACACAAACTTCGCGTGTTCGTCGGCGGCTTCGTGGAAGGGGCTGCGGATGGCGAAGCGTGGGCCGAAGAAAAAGCGGGTGGATCCCCCCAAACAGGGGGTGGAGCCGCTGAGAAGCCAGAACATCATGATCGGCGGACACCGCACGAGCATGCGGTTGGAGCCGTCCATGTGGGACGCTCTGGAAGACATCGGGCGTCGGGAAGGGCTTTCGGTCAACAAGCTCTGCACCTCGATCAAGGAGCGGATCGAAGAACAGGCGCGCCGTCGCGGCGTGCCGCCGGAGGAGGCGGACGTCACCTTGACCTCGGCGGTCCGGGTGTTCATCGCCGCCTATTACCGGCGGGCCTGCACCGAGGATGGGCATATTCGCGCCGGTCACGGCGGCAGCGACCCGTTTCTGGGAACCCCGTTCGAGTTGACGGGGGACGAGGAGGAGTCTGAGCCGAGGGCGGCGTCCGACCGGGGGGCTGATTCGGGGTTTTCGACCCACAGCGACAAGAACGCCCCGAAGAACCGGCTCTCCGGGTTGATCTGAGCGTGTTTCTGCGGCGGTTGGGGGCGTCCGGCGCTGTCGGTCCTGACTCTTGGTTGGTTCGGCGGCCTGAACGGATCCAAGCCGCCCTCCCGGCGTCATACGGGCGTGAACGCTGATCCCCCCTATCATTTTGCCGTTTTGGAAAGCGCCAGATTGCGGCACAAAGCGCGGGCTTGAGTCCGCGCTCCCGATCCTATGCCCCTCATCCAGCGGGCGCGTAAACCGCCAGCAGCGCCGACAGGGTGACGACGCTCAGCACCGTGGACACCAGGATGGCGGACGAGGTGCGGTCCACGTAAATCTGATATTGCTGCGCCACCACGAAGGTCAGCGCCCCGGTGGGCAGGGCGGCCAGGATGATGGCCGAGCCGGTCCAGAAGGGATCCATCGGGAACAGGGTGACGGTCAGCGCCCAGGTCAGGGCCGGTTGGACCAGCAGCTTCAGGGCGCTGATCCAACCCACCTCGACCAGATCGGCTTTCAGGCTGCGCCCGGCCAGGAACAGGCCGATGGCGAACAGCGCGCAGGGACCGGCGGCGGCCCCCATCAGCTCGCAGAAGGTGGCGATGGGGCGCGGCACCGCCACGCCCGGCAACAGCGCCGCCCAGGCGATGCCGATGGCGGTGGAGACGATCAACGGATTTTTGGCCAGCGCCCGGCCAACGTCCGTCAGCGCCTTGCCCAGACCGTGGCCGTGGCTGTTGGCGAACTCCAGCCAGATCACCGCGATGCCGACCATGATCGCGCTCATGATGACGGTGGCGAGGATGGTCGGGGCCAGATGGTCGGGGCCGAACGCGGCCAGAAACAGCGGGATTCCCATATAGCCGGTGTTGGAAAAGCTGGCGGTCAGCCCCTGCATGCACAGGATTTGCGTGCGCTCGCGGTGGACCAACCAGCCGATCAGCGCGCCCAGCGCGTAGACCGCCAGCATCGCGCCGAGAAAGGCGCCGATGAACGGCCCGTTGAAAATCTCCGACAAAGACCGCCGCGCCGTGCCCAGAAACAGCACCGGCGGCAAGGCCATCCAATAGACGAACTTGTTCAACGCCTCCGACGAGGCGGGGCCAAGCAGCTTCGCCTTGCCGGACAGGACCCCGGCGAGGATGATGGCGAAGACGGGAAGGGCGACGTTCAGGACAACCGACATGGCGCTGACAATAGGGGGCGCGAATGGTCGCGTCGAGCCGTCGATCCCCCCGTTTCCGGCATGGCACCCTTGACGCGCCGTCGCCGCCGGGCAAGATAGCGGCGACGGGGCGTCCCGCTTCCCGAGGATTCCCCGCTCCAAGGATGAGCCAATGATCGACCATCACAACGCGCTGATTTACGTCATGGTCCTGGTGTCGGCCTGTGACGGCGACATGACCACCGACGAGCTGGAAACCATCGGCGAGAATGTCCGCTATCTGCCGATCTTCCGCGATTTCGACGGCGATTCGGTGATGGCCGCCACCCGTGAATGCACCGCCATGCTGGCCGACAACGACGGGCTGGACACGGTGTTGACCATCATCGAGCAGGCGTTGCCCAGCAAGCTGCGCGAAACCGGCTACGCGGTCGCCTGCGACGTCGCCGCCGCCGACGCCAAGGCCTCGCAGGAGGAGTTGCGCATGCTGGAGATGATTCGCCTGCGGCTGGGCGTCGACCGGCTGTGCGCCGCCGCCATCGAACGCGGCGCCCGCGCCCGTCACATGCGCCTGTGATCCCGCGCATGACGGACGCGATGACGCAGGACGCCTTCCGCCCCGACCTGTCCGGCCACACGGTCGGCTTCATCGGGCTTGGCCTGATGGGCAAACCGATGGCGCGCGCCCTGGCGCGGGCGGGCGCGTCGCTGGTGGTGTCCAGCCGCAGCCCCGGCCCGGTCGCCGAACTGGCGGCGGAGGGCATGATCGCCGCCACCGGATCTGTGGCGGTGGCCGGGCAGGCCGACATCGTCATTCTGATGCTGACCGACACCCCGGCGGTGGAAAGCGTGGCCGAGGCGTTGCTGCCGGTGCTGCGGCCCGGTCATCTGATCGTGGACATGAGCACGACCGCCGTCGCCGCCACCCGCGTTCTGGCCGCGCGCGCCCGGGCGGTCGGGGCCGATTGGCTCGACGCCCCGGTGTCGGGCGGCACGGTGGCGGCGGAGAGCGCCGCGCTGACCATCATGGCCGGTGGCCGCGAGGCGTCCTTCGTCCGCGCCCTGCCGCTGTTCCAGGCGATGGGGCGGCGGATCACCCTGGTCGGCGACAGCGGGGCCGGGCAGATCGCCAAAACCGCGAACCAAGTCATCGTCGGCCTGACCATCGGCGCGGTGGCCGAGGCGCTGGCGCTGGCCAAGGCGGCGGGGGCCGATCCCGCCCGCGTGCGCGACGCCATTCGCGGCGGCTTCGCCGAATCCCGCATCCTCGACCTGCATGGCGGGCGGATGGTGACGGGCGACTTCACGCCGGGCGGTCGGGTGACGACCCAGATCAAGGACTTGCGTCAAGCCGAGGAGCTGGCCGAACAATCCGACATCGACCTTCCGGCGCTCGGCCTGACGCTGGAGCTGTTCGAGATGCTGGCCGACCAGGGCGACGGCGGGTTGGACCACGCGGCGCTGTACCGGCTGTTTGGGCGGTGATTGTGGTGCGCGTCAACAAGCGCGAGGGTTGATGATGGGCGTTGAACCGGCGGGGCTGCTGGATTGGGTTGGCATGGAGAATGTCGGGCCAGCGGATCGCTTGGAGCTGTCTTTTGCCTCGCGTGTGAACTTGTTCACTGGCGACAATGGCCTGGGGAAAAGTTTCCTTTTGGAAGTGGCGTGGTGGGCGTTGATCGGAGCGTGGCCGGGAAAACCGGCAATGGCGCGTTCCGATCATGCTGCGGGGGTTTTGCAGTACCGCCGTGTTGGGGAAGCATCTCCTTTCAGACAGGTTGTCGGCAAGCGACCGGCGCGACGTGAGAAACCGGCTGTCGAGGTTGATGTCGGCATCTTCATTGCGGCGAACGGTGATGCGACGGTTCATGTGAACGGTGGCGATTTGGATGTCGTTCCCAATGAAAACGGCAGTGATTTTGAGGTGTACGGAGGAGAAAAGGATTTCAACATCCCTTTCTCTGAGATCTTTGATGGTCTGAAGCAGCCATCGAAACGGAAGCTGTTCCAAGGGTTAATCGCGGAATGGGTTCCATGGCAGTATAAAAAAGATCCAGATTTCGATGTTTTCCGCAATTTGATCGAACAACTGTCGCCAGAGCGCGAGCCAATCAGATTGGGTGAACCAAAGCGTATCGATGCGCGTGATGGCCGCTTAATCCCGTGTTTGATTTTGCCCTATGGGGACGTTCCCATCACCCACGCCTCGGCAGGGATGCGGCGCATCGTTGCGTTGGCGTATTTGATGGTTTGGGCGGTGCGCGAACATCGATTTTTGTCGGGCAAACGCAGCAATAAGCCAATCAATCTTGCCCTGTTCATCGACGAAATCGAAGCCCACCTTCATCCGGCGTGGCAGCGCTTGATTCTGCCCGCGCTGATGAAGGCGTTGGAGGCGCTGCCGGTTCCGGTCAAGGCGCAGATCTTCGTCACCACCCATTCGCCGATGGTGATGGCGTCCACCGAAACCCTGTGCGCCGACCCGGACGATGGTTTGTTCCTGTTTGATCTGGACGCGGGCAAGGTTCGCCTGACGCGGCAGCCCTGGGAGAAATACGGCGACGCTTCGGCGTGGCTGCAATCCGATCTGTTCGGTTTGGACGAGGCGCGCAGCAAGCCTGCGGAGGAGTTGATCGCCGACATCGCGGCGGTCATGGATTTCAACCAATTGACGGATGAACAATTTCGGCGGTTGGACGCACGGGTCGCTCAGCTGTTGCCGGAACAGGATCCCATGCGGGCGCGCTGGATTGTCTGGAAGATGAAGCGGTCGGGGCAATTGTGATCCCGGTCGCGCAAAAGCCGAAGCCCGCCAATTTCCGTGAGCAGGTCGCCATTCCCGGCGCCAAGGCGATCGCCGATTACAAGGCGGGCGCCATCGCCGAACTGCCCGCGTTATGGCGCAAATGCCTGGATGATTTGCGCGTGGCCTATCGCAACGTGTGCGCCTACTCCGGCCTTCACATCCCAGAGGTGACGGGGGCCGATTCGGTGGAGCATTTCGCCCCCAAATCCGACGCGGTTGACCGCGCCTATGACTGGAGCAATTACCGTCTCGTCTGCCGTTTGCTGAACAGCCGCAAGCGGGAGTTTCAGGATGTTTTGGATCCGTTTCTGGTTGGCTATGGCTGGTTCGTGCTGAATCTGGTGACGATGACCATCGCTCCAGCCAAGCACTTGCCCGATGCGTTGCGTGAGCAGGTGCAAGACACCATCGACCGGCTCAAGCTGGACGACGCCGAGTGTTGCCGTGGCAGGATGGACTATTATGAATTGTACCGCACGAAGGATCTGAGCTTTCAGGGACTCCAAAAGCTCTCTCCCTTCGTCGCTTTCGAGGTCGAACGGCAAGGCCTGAAGCGGGCGGAATGACCCGCCCGCCGCCGTGTTCGTCCCGCCGTCACTCCTCCAGATAATCCCGCGCCAAAATCTCGGCGATCTGCACGGCGTTCAGGGCCGCGCCCTTGCGCAGATTGTCGGCGACCGACCAGAAGGCCAGACCATTTTCCACCGTCACGTCGTCGCGGATGCGGCTGATGAAGACCGGGTTTTCGCCCGCGACCTCGACCGGGGTGATGTAGCCTTCGGGGGTGCCCGGCTTGTCCAGCACTGACAGGCCGGGGGCGGCGCGCAGAACCTCCAGCGCGTCGTCGGCGTTGATCTCCTGCTCCGTCTCGACATGGACCGACGCCGCGTCGCCGATGAAGACCGGCACCCGGACGCAGGTCGCCGCGATCTTGATCTTGGGATCGAGGATCTTGCGGGTTTCGACGTTCAGCATCCATTCGGCGTTGGTCGATCCATCGTCGAGGAAGCCGTCGATCTGCGGGATGACGTTGAAGGCGATCTGTTTGGGGAAGGCGCTTTTCACCACCGGGTCGGCGACGAAGATGGCGCGTGTCTGGGTGAACAGCTCGTCCATCGCGTCCTTGCCCTCGCCGGAGACGGCCTGATAGGTCGCCACCACGGCGCGGCGGACGGTGTAGCGGTCGTGCAGCGGCTTCAGCGCGATGACCAGCTGGATGGTCGCGGCGTTGGGCGCGGCGACGATGTAGCGCTGCTTGTACCCGGCCAGCGCCTGCGGGTTGACCTCCGGCACCACCAGCGGCACGTCGGGATCCATGCGGAAGGTCGGGCCGGTGTCGATCACCACGCAGCCGGACGTCGCGGCGCGCGAGGCGTGGGCGGCGACCAGCTTGGCGTCCACCGCCATAAAGGCGATGTCGGCGGTGGAGAAGTCGAACTTGGTGAGATCCTGGACTTTCAGAATGCCGTCGTCGCCATAGGACACCTCATGCCCGACGGCGCGATCCATGCCCAGCGCGATGACGGTGTCGGCGGGAAACTTCCGCTCGGCGAGCGTGTTCAGGATCTCCCGCCCGACGTTGCCGGTGGCGCCGATGACCGCGACGGTGTAGCCCATGACGGAGGTCTCCTTGGTGCTCAGGGTAAACATGCGCGAAGAGCGAGTGACCTAGGCGCTTTCCCGGTCAATTGCAACCCGTCCGCCCGTAAAAGCGGCGGTCAGTTCGGGATGGGGGCCGCGCCGATCTTGCCGCGCGGGGCCGCTTTGATCGTCGGCCCGGCGTTGTCCACCGGCTTTGCCAGCGTCGTTGTGGTGCCACGCGTGCCGCTGGGGGCGCTGCCCTTCAGGCGCAGCAGATGCAAACGGACATAGGCGGTGGAGCCGCCCGCCTTCACCGCCACCCAATCGCTGTTGCGCACCCGGCCCAGCGTCGTCACCGACTGCCCGGCGCCAATGCTGGCGATGACGGCGGCGCCATTGGTCGGTTGGGCGCGCAATTGGGTCGGCTTGTCGGCCTCCCATTGGCCGAAGATGGGGTCGAGGCCGGGGCCGGTGTCGGGCGCGCTGCGGACGTCCGCCGGGTTGGGGATGCGGTCGCGCGGCAGGCAGCCGGGGACCATCAGCATGGTCAGGGCCAGACCCAAGGGGAACAACACGCGCCGATTCATCGCACACCCTGTCGAACACACAGAACAGCGGCGACCTTACAGGAGAAACCGCCCCCTTCGCCACCGCAGCGCGACCCTTCAGGCTATGAGCTTTTTGAGGCGCGGGCGCTGGAGCCTTCAGAACAGCGAGGCGCAGCCGTCGGATTTCACGGTCCGCAAACTGGTCGGCGGGTTGGCCGCCAGCTTGCCCGCCGGGCGGATCGGGCGGCGGACCAACTCCCCGCCGCAATTGGGGCAGCGCTGGCCGGGCAGCCGGTCGCGGCAATCGACGCAGAAGGTGCATTCAAAGGAGCAGATCACCGCGTCGAGGGATTCGGGCGGCAGATTGCGGTCGCAGCATTCGCAGGAGGGGCGGAGTTGCAGCATGGTCGGGCGATCCTTGGGATGGGAGGGCAACGTCGCCAGGATAGCGGCCATGGCGGCGCGGCGGCAGTGGCGTGATCGACAATATCCGTCAAGATCACGCCAAAAGACGGGCCGCTCGCGTTGACGTCTTCCCAAACGGAAACGGGGCGGCCCCCATCATGAGGACCGCCCCGTTTCCTTAGGCTAAGGTTGGGTCTTGCGACCCGACCCAGTTCTTACCAAGCCTTGGCGCGGGCGACCGGCTTGCCGCCGTTGCCATGGGCTTCGCGGCGGGCGTGGCTGTGGTCCGGACGGGCGTCCGAACGGCCATGCTCCGAACGCGGGCCACGCGGGCCTTGGGCGGCGGGCTTGTCGTTGTTGCCGCGCTGCCAGGGCTTCGGGCCGCCGCTGGGGCGGGCGTTGCGGCTGGGCGGACGGCCACCGGCGGTGAACGGGCGCTGCGGCTCCAGACCGGGGATCACATGCACCGCCAGCGCGGCGTTGGTGTAACGCTCGATGCGGAACAGGGTTTCGCGGTCGGCGCGGCCAGCGAAGGAGATCGCGATGCCCGAAGCGCCCGCACGACCCGTGCGACCGATGCGGTGAACGTAATCTTCGGCCGAACGCGGCAGGTCGAAGTTGATGACGTGGGTGATGTCACGCACGTCGATGCCGCGCGCGGCGACGTCGGTCGCCACCAGCAGACGGATCTGCCCGGTGCGCAGACGCTGGAGCGTGCGGTTGCGCTTGCCCTGGTCCATGTCGCCGTGCAGAGCGGCGGCGGAGTGACCGGCGTCAGCCAGTTCCTCGGCCAGCGAATCGGCGTCGCGCTTGGTCGCGGCGAAGATGATCGCCTTGCCGACTTCCGGCTGAGCGGCGAAATGCTGGAGCATCTTGCGCTTGTGGTCGAGATCGTCGGCGTGGTGCAGACGCTGTTCGACGTTGATCGCCGTGGCTTCGGTTTCCACCGCGACCCGTTCCGGGTTGCGCAGCAGGTTGTTGGCCAGGCCGGTCATGCGGCGGTCGAGCGTCGCGGTGAACAGCATGGTCTGGCGGGTCGGCGGGCAGCATTTGGCGATGGTTTCCACGTCATCGTGGAAGCCCATGTCCAGCATGCGGTCGGCTTCGTCGAGGATCAGAACCTCGACCGCTTCCAGATCGATGCGGCGGCGCGACACATGGTCGATCAGACGACCCGGCGTGGCGACGACGATGTCCACCGGACGCGACAGCAGGCGAAGCTGCTCGCGGTAGGGCATGCCGCCGACGACGTCCACGATGTTCAGCTTCATGAACTTCGCGTATTTGCGGGCGGCGTCCGTGACCTGCTTGGCCAGTTCGCGGGTGGGGGCCAGCACCAGAACGCGCGGAGCGGCGACGCCCAAACGGGGCAGTTCGGCGATGCGGGTCAGGGCGGGCAGCATGAAGGCGGCGGTCTTGCCGGTGCCGGTTTCGGCGGTGGCGAGGATGTCGCGGCCAGCGATCGCCGGGGGAATCGCGGCGGCCTGGACCGGGGTCGCGACGGTGTATTCAAAAGCCTCAAGGGCCTTCAGGACGAGCGGGTGCAGACCAAGTTCAGCAAACGACAATGCAGTCAACCTTCTCAAGACAAGACGGCACGCCCACACGCGCCCGAATGGCGAGCGTGAGAGAAGCCGGCGGTTTCGCCGGGAGGAGGTCGAGAGGGAGAGGCGTCTATCCGAAGCATGAACCGCCCAAACCCCTCACAGTGGGGTGGACGCCCTGCGAAATCAAAGCGCGTCTCGCTCAAGAGACGCGCGAGCCTCCAGCGATCAAGACGCACTTAATAGTCTATTGCGCCGCACAAACCAAGATCTTTCGGTGGGGCAAGCCCTGCGTCCCTCACCGGACGACCATGCGTTCTATGTAGACGTCGCGGATCAGCCCGGCCCCGGCCTCGCGCCGCACCGCGTCCTTGACCGCGTCTTTCAGCAATTGCGCCGATCCGGGCGCGGTCAGCCGATCCGCCTCGACCCGGCCCACGCTTTCAAACAGCCGGTCGGCGATGCGGTCCTGATAGCGCAGAACGGCGTCGGCCTTCACCTTGGGGGCCAGCACCAGCGACACCTGCATGTCGATGGCGCGCGACCCGCCCAGCGCGATGTCCAAAGCGGGCAGGGGGGCCAGCCGGGCCTTTGGCCCCATCTGCGCGGCGACGCGGCGGCTTTCAAACACATGGCTGAAGGCGAAGGTGCCCGCATAGGCCAGCCCGGTCAGTGTCAGAAGGACCAGCAGAACGGTGGCGATCAGACGGCGGGTGTGCGGTTCCTGCCGGGGGTGATGGATGGAGGTCGGAGCCGCGCGCGCGGGCGCCGGGGGATTCGGTGTCGGGTGGAGCGGGGTGTGGGCGGCCATGATCGGAACCCTCCGAACCGGCGGCGCGCAGAGGCTCTACCGCCTGTGGCGTCGCCTTGGGAACCACGATCAGATTACACCCGTTCGCGTTCAGAATTCGTGAATCCACGGGCCGCGACGGCGTGCCGCATGGCCTTTCGCGCTGTGGCATGAACGGAAACGGGCGAGCCAATGGCCCGCCCGTTTCTCTTTATTCTGGTCCTGCGTTCGGGAAGCCCGGTTACGCCAGACGCCCGTGGCAATGCTTGAACTTCTTGCCCGACCCGCAGGGGCAATTGGCGTTGCGCGGGGTGTTGGCCATCACCTCGGGGGGCAGCGGCTGGTCTTCCGGAATGAGAGCGCCGTCGCTGCCGGCCATGGCGAGCGCCGGGTCGTTGCGGCCCTCCTGCATCTCTTGCATGCGGCGGGCGAACAACTCCTCTTCCGACGGGGCCATGCGGACTTCGACATGCATCAGCACCGACGTGACCTGCTCGCGCAGATTCATCAGCATGGTGTCGAACAGCTCGAAGGCTTCGCGCTTGTACTCGTTCAGCGGATCCTTCTGCGCGTAGGCGCGCAAGGAAATGCCCTGGCGGAGATGGTCGAGCTGGAGCAGGTGATCCTTCCACTCTTGATCGAGGATCTGGAGCAGCAGGCTCTTTTCCACATGGCGCATGGTGTCGGCGCCATAGGCCTCTTCCTTGGCCGCGTATTTCTCATCGGCGGCGGTGCGGACCCGCTCCTCGATCTCCGGCTCGGCGATGCCCTCTTCCTTGGCCCAGTCATGAACCGGCAGATCCATGCCCAACAGGCGGTTGGCCGATTCATGCAGCGAATCGATGTCCCACTGTTCGGAATAGCTGTTGGCGGGAATCGCGGTGGCGACGACGTTGGCGATGATCTGGTGGCGCATCTCACGGATTTCTTCCGCGATGTCCTCGCTGTCCATCACCTCGCGGCGCTGCTCATAGACAACCTTGCGCTGATCGTTCATGACGTTGTCGAACTTCAGCAGGTTCTTGCGGACCTCGAAATGGTGCGCTTCGACCTTTTGCTGAGCCTTTTCCAACGCCTTGTTGATCCAGGGATGGATGATCGCCTCGCCTTCCTTCAGGCCAAGGCGTTGCAGCATGCTGTCCATCCGCTCCGACCCGAAGATGCGCATCAGATCGTCTTCCAGCGACAGGAAGAATTTCGACGTGCCGGGATCGCCCTGACGGCCCGAACGGCCACGGAGCTGGTTGTCGATGCGGCGGCTTTCGTGGCGTTCGGTGCCGATGACGTAGAGGCCACCGGCGGCCTTCACCACCTCGCGCGCCTCGGCGATTTCGGCCTCGATCTGCGTGATGCGGGCGTCGCGCTCCGGCCCTTCCGGGATGTCGGACAGCTCAACCTCGATCCGCATCTGGAGATTGCCGCCCAACTGGATGTCGGTGCCGCGACCGGCCATGTTGGTGGCGACCGTCACCGCGCCGGCGCGCCCGGCCTGGGCGACGATGTAGGCCTCCTGCTCGTGGTGGCGGGCGTTCAGCACATTGTGCGGGATGCCGCGCTTGGTCAGCAGATCGGCCAGCAATTCCGATTTTTCGATGGAGGTGGTGCCGACCAGAACCGGCTGGCCGCGCTTGCGCGCCTCCTCGATCAAATCGATCATCGCGTGGTATTTTTCGGCGCCGGTGCGATAGACCTCGTCGTCATGGTCGATGCGCTTGACCGCGACGTTGGTCGGGATGTCCACCACCTCAAGACCATAGATCTCGCCGAACTCCGAGGCCTCGGTCATCGCGGTGCCGGTCATGCCCGCCAGCTTGGGATAGATGCGGAAATAATTCTGGAAGGTGATCGAGGCGAGAGTCTGGTTCTCGCGCTGGATCGTCACCCGTTCCTTGGCTTCCAGCGCCTGGTGCAGCCCTTCGGAGAAACGGCGGCCGTCCATCATGCGCCCGGTGAACTCGTCGATGATGATGACCTTGTCATCCTTGACGATGTAATCCTTGTCGCGTTGGAACAGCGTGTGCGCGCGCAGGGCCTGTTGGGCGTGGTGGACCAGGGCGACGTTCTGAATGTCGTACAGCCCGCCGGTCTTCAGCAAATCCGCTTCGGCCAGCAGCTTTTCCATGTGCTCCTGGCCGATTTCGGAGAAGCTGACGGAGCGGTGCTTCTCGTCCTTCTCGAAATCCTCCGGGACCAGCAGCGGGATCAGGCGATCCACCTGGAGATACATTTCGCCCGCGTCGGTCGACGGGCCGGAGATGATGAGCGGGGTGCGCGCCTCGTCGATCAGGATCGAGTCGACCTCGTCGACGATGGCGTAATTGAACGTCCGCTGGACCATTTCCTCCAGGCGGAACTTCATGTTGTCGCGCAGATAGTCGAAGCCGAACTCGTTGTTGGTGCCATAGGTGATGTCGGCGGCGTAGGCGGCGCGGCGCTCGTCGTCGTCCAGGCCCGGTACGATGCAGCCGGTGCTCAGGCCGAGGAAGCTGTAGACCCGGCTCATCCAACCGCTGTCGCGGCGGGCCAGATAGTCGTTGACGGTGACGACGTGGACGCCCTTGCCCTCCAGCGCGTTCAGATAGACGGCCAGCGTGGCGACCAGCGTCTTGCCTTCGCCCGTCCGCATTTCCGAAATCTTGCCCTGGTGCAGCACCATGCCGCCGAGAAGCTGCACGTCGAAATGCCGCTGGCCCAGCACGCGCTTGGCCGCCTCGCGCACGGTGGCGAAGGCGTCGGGCAGGATGTCGTCCAGCGACTCGCCCTTGGTCAGCCGTTCGCGCAGCCAATCGGTGCGCGCCTTCAGCGCCTCATCCGACAGCGCCGCGACCGACGGCTCCAAGTCGTTGATCTGCTGGACGGTTTTGTGCAGCGCCTTGACCACGCGCGTGTTGGCGGTGCCGAAAATCTTGCGGGCGAGAGCGCCGAACATGAAAACCTCGGAAGTAAAACGGAGTGTGGGCCAGCCTATCGACGGGTCTCACATAGGGCTATGGCGGGGCGCTGTCAACGAGACCGGCCCATTGGACCCACGCAAAACCACCGCAAAAGCGGCTGTGGGGCTGGTATTGGCGCGGGCGGACGCCCAGTTGTGTGACGGATTGATGGGGGCCTTGCCCGGCACGCGCAACCCATGCTTAATCCTCACGAAATCGGGCGCGGAGCGGCGGGTGGCTCTGGCGCCGCGAGTCACGCTTCGCCCCACACCCGCCGGAAGGAAATGAGTCGCCATGGTGAATCGAGTGTTCCGCACCGCTCTTCTGTCGATGGCCGTTTGCGGCGTCGCGCTGACCGCGCACGCGCAGACCGCCGCCCCGACCCCCGCCGCCGACCCGGTCGTCGCGCGCGTGAATGGTGAGGAACTGCACCGCTCCGACGTCACCCGGATGGTCGCGCAACTGCCGCCCCAGGTGCAGCAGATGCCCATCGAAATGATTTATCCGGCGGTCATCGACCAGCTCGTCAGCGGCAAGCTGGTGGCGTCGGCGGGCTACAAGGCCAAGCTGGCCGACAGCGCCGAGGTCAAGGACGAGGTCAAGCGCGCCGAGGAGCGCGCCGTGCAGCGCGCCTTCATCCAGAAGGAAATGAAGAGCCGGATCACGCCCAAGGCGCTGGATGAGGCCTATCAGGCCTATCTGAAGCAGAACCCGCCGCAGGACGAGGTCAAGGCCGCCCACATCCTGGTCGAAAAGGAAGACGAGGCCAAGGCCATCATCGCCGAACTGGCCAAGGGTGGCGATTTCGCCAAGCTGGCCAAGGAAAAGTCGAAGGATTCGGTCGCGGCCCAGCAGGGCGGCGATCTGGGTTACTTCACCAAGGACGCGATGGTCGAGCCGTTCGCCGTCGCCGCCTTCGCCATGGCGAAGGGCGAGGTGAGCAAGGAGCCGGTCAAGACCCAGTTCGGCTTCCACATCATCAAGGTCGAAGACAAGCGCACCCAGCCCGCCCCGACGCTGGACGAGGTCAAGCCGCAGCTTGAACAGACCCTGTCCAAGGATCTCGTGACCGCCCTGGTGGACGAGCTGCGCGGCGCCGCCAAGGTCGAGACCTTCCAGATGGATGGCTCGCCGATGCCCAAGGAAGACCCCGCCGCCGCCCCGAAGGCGGACGAGCCGAAGAAGCCGTAAGCCTGCTGACCGGAAAGCGGTCGCGGCGACGGCCCCCTCCCTAACCCTCCCCCGCTCACGCGGGAGAGGGGATGGGCGTCGCTGATCCGCAAGGCCCCCTCTCCCGCGTCAGCGGGGGAGGGTTGGGGTGGGGGCAAAACCCCGCTCCGCGTTCGCGCTCCACAAAACCCACCCCCCGCACGGGAATTCCCCCATGGCCACGACGCTCTCTCCCTTGGCTCCCGCCAGCTTTCCGACGCTGCCCCCCATCGCGGGCGTGCGCATCGCCACGGCGAACAGCGGCATCCGATACAAGGGCCGCGACGATCTGCTGCTGGCCGTGCTGGATCCCGACACCGCCGTGGCCGGGGTGCTGACCCGCTCGCTGACCTGTTCCGCTCCGGTGATCTGGTGCCGCGACAGCCTGCCCAAGGGGTCGGCCCGCGCCGTCGTGGTCAACGCGGGCAACGCCAACGCCTTCACCGGCAAGGCGGGCGACGCCACCGTTCAGGCGACCGTCCAGGCCGCCGCCGCCATCGCGGATTGCGCGCCCGACGAGGTGTACATCGCGTCGACCGGCGTGATCGGCATCCCGCTGGCCGCCGACGCCATCGGCAAATCCCTGCCCGCCATGGTCCCGACGCTCGCGGCGGATTCGGCGGCGTGGGAAAAGGCCGCCCGCGCCATCATGACCACCGACACCTTCCCCAAGGGCGCCGTCCGCAGCGTCACCATTGGCGACACGCCGGTGACGATCGCCGGTTTCGCCAAGGGGTCGGGCATGATCGCCCCGGACATGGCGACGATGCTGGGCTTCGTCTTCACCGACGCCGCCATCGCGTCCAGCGCCTTGCAGGACATGCTGTCGGAATTCACCGAGCGGACCTTCAACGCCATCACGGTGGACGGCGACACCTCGACCAGCGACACGCTGCTGCTGTTCGCCACCGGCAAGGCGGGCAACGCCCCGGTGTCCAGCGCCGCCGCCGCCGAACTGGCCGATTTCCGCGCCGCTCTGGAAGATTTGCTGCTTGATCTGGCCTTGCAGATCGTCCGCGACGGCGAAGGCGCCACCAAATTCGTCGCCATCACGGTGGACGGGGCCGACAGCGACGCGGCGGCCAAGCGCATCGCGCTGACCGTCGCCAATTCTCCCCTGGTCAAGACCGCCGTCGCCGGCGAGGACGCCAATTGGGGCCGCATCGTCGCCGCCATCGGGCGGGCGGGCGAGCGCGCCGACCGCGATCTCATCAAGATCACCGTCGGCGGCACGCTGATCTGCGCCGAAGGGATGGAAGTCCCCGGCTATGACGAAACCCCGGTCGCCGCCCACATGAAGGGCAAGGAGATCGACGTCCACATCGACCTTGGGCTTGGTCGCGGAACCGCCAAGGTGTGGACCTGCGATCTGACCCACGGCTACATCGACATCAACGGCAGCTACCGGAGCTGACCGCCGCCGGAGCTGAGCCATGACCGCCTGTTTCGATCCCACCTCCACCCCGCCGCGCGGCAGCCTGCCGACCTTGTTCGTCGTCGCGGTGGCTCTGGTGGACGCCGATGGCCGCGTGCTGCTGGCCCAACGCCCGCCCGGCAAATCGCTGGCGGGGCTGTGGGAGTTTCCCGGCGGCAAGGTGGACGCGGGGGAAACCCCGGAAGCCGCCCTCGTGCGCGAGCTGAAGGAGGAGTTGGGGATCGACACGGAGGCGAGCTGTCTGGCCCCCTTCACCTTCGCCTCGCACAGCTACGAGAGCTTCCACCTTCTGATGCCGCTCTATGTCTGCCGGGTGTGGGAGGGCGACGTCGTCGCGCAGGAGGGGCAGCGTCTGGCCTGGGTCCGTCCCAACCGCATGGGCGATTACCCGATGCCGCCCGCCGACGTGCCGCTGGTCGCCATGCTGCGGGATCTTCTGTAGACCTTGCGTTGAAAAAGGACGCTGGCGGCGCTATAGTGATGGGAGGAGGTCGATGGGTGTTCCTGCACCCACCGGCCCGCTCCTGATGCTGAGCGGCGGGTCACGCGGATTTCGATCCGCCAACGCCGCCACTGGAGCACCAGGGAGAAGGGCATCTTATTCATGCCTTTTTTCCTCCTTCTGAAACGGCGGATGGCCATTCCATCCGCCGTTTTCAGTTTACACGGAAGACAAGAAAAGTTCTTATATTTTCACACGCATGTGTGGAGTTGGCGGTGGGCCGCCGCGCGGTCCGTTCGCCCGAGTCGTGATTGCGGCTTTGCCGTTGGGGCAATCTGTGCGACATCATGGGGCCTGATCCGAAGGCCGGGTTCCGGCCCCCACTTTTGAACCGCATCGGCGTGGATTCGTTGTTTTCCTTTTCTGGTCGCGACTCCGGCGCGAGTCCCGGCGACGGCCCTGACGCGGCGCTCAACGCGCTGCGCACGGTTTTCGGCTACGCCTCCTTTCGGGGGCAGCAGGCCGACATCATCGACCATGTGGTGCGCGGCGGCGACGCGCTGGTGCTGATGCCGACCGGCGGCGGCAAATCGCTGTGCTACCAAATCCCGGCGCTGGTGCGCGACGGCGTGACCGTGGTCGTCTCGCCGCTGATCGCCCTGATGCGCGACCAGGTCACGGCGATGCGCGAGCTGGGCGTGCGCGCCGCCTTCCTCAACTCCTCCCTGGGCGCGGCGGAAGCGCGCGAGGTCGAACGCGACATGGCGCGCGGCGACATCGACCTTGTGTATGTCGCCCCGGAACGGCTGGTGACGCCGCGTTTCCTGGAGTTGCTCGACCGCACCAAGCTGGCCTTGTTCGCGTTGGACGAGGCGCATTGCGTGTCGCAATGGGGGCATGATTTCCGCCCGGAATATCTGCAACTGTCGATCCTGCACGAACGCCACCCGGATGTGCCGCGCATCGCGCTGACCGCCACCGCCGACGTGCAGACCCGCAACGAGATCAAGGAAAAGCTGGGGCTGACGGAGGCGCGGGTCTTCCTGTCCAGCTTCGACCGCCCCAACATCACCTACCGCGTCGTGCCGAAGAAGAGCGAACGTCAGCAGATGCTGGCCTTCCTCAATGAGAATCACGGCGAGGACGCGGGCATCGTCTATTGCATGTCGCGCGCGAAGGTCGAGGACACGGCGGCCTGGCTGAATGCCCAGGGGCGGGAGGCGCTGCCCTACCACGCCGGTCTTCCCGCCTCCGTGCGCGAGGCCAACCAGGACCGCTTCATCAAAAGCGAGGGCATCGTCATGGTGGCGACGGTGGCCTTCGGCATGGGCATCGACAAGCCGAACGTCCGCTTCGTCTGCCACCTCGACCCGCCGAAAAGCCTGGAGGCTTATTACCAGGAAACCGGGCGCGCCGGGCGTGATGGCCTGCCCGCCAACGCCTGGATGTCCTACGGCATGGCCGACGTGGTGATGCTGCGCCAGATGCTGGAGCAATCGGAGGCGGGCGACAGCCACCGCCGGGTGGAGCGCGGCAAGCTGGAGGCGTTGCTGGGCTATTGCGAGACGTCCGGTTGCCGCCGTCAGGTCTTGCTGAATTATTTCAACGAGACGATGGCCGAGCCTTGCGGCAATTGCGACACCTGCCTGGATCCGGTGGCGAGCTGGGACGGCACCATCGCCGCGCAAAAGGCGCTGTCGGCGGTCTACCGCACCGGCCAGCGCTATGGCGCCGGGCATCTGATCGACGTGCTGTTGGGGAACGCCACCGAAAAGGTGATCCAGCAGGCGCACGACGCGCTGAAAACCTTCGGCGTCGGCAAGGATCTGGCGAAGACCGAATGGCAATCGGTGTACCGGCAGTTGGTGGCCAACGGCTTTCTGACCGTCGATCTGGAAGGCTATGGCGGCTTCCGCCTGACCGACGCCGGTGTGGCGGTCATCAAGGGGCAACGGTCGGTCAGTCTGCGCAAGGACCCGGTTCAGGAGCGCCGTCGCGGCGTCCACGACGCCTTGCGTCGCCAAACCGGGCGGGGCGGGGCGGGCGGTGGCGGTTCGTCGTCGAGCGGAACCCGCACCAGCCTGTCGGCGGTGGACGACGCCCTGTGGCACGCCCTGCGCGATTGCCGCACCGGGCTGGCCAAGGAGCAGGGGGTGCCGCCCTACGTCATCTTCCACGACAGCACCCTGTTGGAGATGGTCCATCAACGCCCACTGACGCCCGACGCCTTCGCCCGTCTGCCCGGGGTGGGCAGCCGCAAGCTGGACCGCTACGCCGCCGCCTTTCTGGACGTGATTCACGGGCATGGCTGAGAGCGACCGGGGGCGCGATTTTTTGAAATTGTTCGCTTGCATCCGTCCGATCACGCCGCTATGTTCCCCGCCACAACGACGCCGCAGTAGCTCAGGGGTAGAGCAACTGATTCGTAATCAGTAGGTCCGGGGTTCAATTCCCTGTTGCGGCACCACTCTAAGGCCCTGAAACGTAACGCGTTTCGGGGCCTTTCCATGTCTGGGCCTAGGGCATTGTCAGAGTTTCTGAAACTCTGACGGCAGAGTGTTCTTGCCGACCCGTTCCTTGTCTCCCCGCTTCTGTTCTTTGCGCCACTTTGGTCAAAACCACCCCCATCGCGCGCTTTGTCCGATGGGCAATCCCGCGTTTCGCCGTGACTCGCTCCGCGCCTCTCGATAAAATTGTGGAAATGCCGGAGAGGTCCGCGTGAGCGAACAGAGGGTGGAGGGCCACCACAACGTTGTCGTCGTCGTTGATGGCGACCGCAACAGCGTCACGATCACGCGCGACGGGGCGTCCCTCACCCTGGATCGGGCGCACCGGCGGCGCGGCGCTCTCCCTAAGACCACCCGCGAGCTGTTGTTGACGGAACTCCGCGCCACCACTCTGGTTGGGCGGGACGACGATCTGGATCGGTTCGGCGATTGGCTGACCAGCCCGGCGCCGATGGCCGTCCATTGCGTCATCGGGCGGGGCGGGGCCGGGAAGACCCGCTTTGGCATCGAGCTGTGCGAACGGGCGGAGGCCAAGGGCTGGACCGCCGGTTTCGTGGCGGATGGCGAGCTGAGGCGTTTTCATCGCGAAAACAACCTGTCGGGCTGGCTGTGGCGGGGGCCGACGCTGCTGGTGATTGATTACGCGGCGGCCAAGGCGGGCATTCTGCGGGAGTGGCTGGACGATCTCGCCCGCCGCCCGGATCCGGACGCGTCGGTCCACCCGCTGCGCATCCTGCTGCTGGAACGCCACGCCGACCGCGACATCGGTTGGTGGTCTGACCTTGGGCGTCCGGGCGGCCTGTCGGGACGTCGGGGCGACAGCCTTGTGGAGGGGGTGGAGCCGTTCGCCCTGCCCAGCCTGACGGATCGCGAGGACCGCCGCCGCCTGATGACACAGGTGATGGAGCAGGCGGCGGCGCTGACGCCAAGCGCGTCGGCGCGGCGCCCGCCAGAGCCGGGAACCGACCCGGAGTTCGACCGCGCCCTGTCGGCGGAGCGGATCGACCACGAACCGCTCCATCTGATGATGGCGGCCATCGTGGCGGTGGAGCAGGGCGCGCCCGCAGCCCTGACCAAATCACGGACGGAACTGGCCGAGACCATCGCCCATCACGAGGCGGCGCGGCTGGAAAAGATCGCGGCGGGGCATGGCCTCGACCCGCAACTGTTCCCCCATCTGGCCGCCTGCGTCACCTTGCAGGGCGGCTGCGACCGGGACGCCGCCGAACAGTTGATCGCGCAGGAGCGGACGACGAACTCCTCCTGGTCCGGCGTCTCGCTGGAGGACGCCGCCGAATGGCTGGCCGACGGGTTGCCCGGACCGGACGGCGGCGTGGACGCGATCCGCCCCGATCTGATCGGCGGCGCGTTTCTGCTGATCGTCCTGCGCCGGAAAAAGCGGTCGCTGGACAAGCAGCGGGCGATCATCGGACGGGCCTGGGATCGGGCCGGGGCGACGGTCGCCCAAACCATCATCCGCACCGCCGTGGACCACGCCGGTTTGGATCCCAAGCATGACAGCCTGAACTGGCTTCTCCATGTGATCGCACAGGCCGATTCGGACGACGCGCTGGCCGCCATCGTGGGCGTGATCCCGGAACAGACTGTGGCGCTGCGGGACTGCGCCTGCGCCGCGCAAGAACGGTTGGCGGCTCTACGGTGGAAGGGCGCAGGCGATGATCTTCAGAAAACCACGCGTTTGGCCGTCAGCCTGAACAATTTGGCGAATCGTCTGAGCGATATAGGCCGTCGGGAGGCGGCGCTGGAGGCGGCGACCGAAGCGGCGGCGCTTTATCGCGCCCTTGCCGCCCAGCGTCCCGACGCCTTCACCCCCGACCTCGCCATGAGCCTGAACACTCTGGCGAACCGTCTGAGCGATGTGGGCTGTCGGGAGGCGGCGCTGGAGGCGGCGACCGAAGCGGCGGCGCTTTATCGCGCCCTTGCCGCCCAGCGTCCCGACGCCTTCACCCCCGACCTCGCCATGAGCCTGA
>Ga0209373_10001213_pt1 | contig 32022 bp, 29 predicted proteins | sample Higcelweek5metaG_FD_187173 | JGI IMG/M metagenome (GOLD analysis project Ga0209373, IMG submission 187173) | Freshwater pond sediment microbial communities from the University of Edinburgh, under environmental carbon perturbations - High... | ecosystem: Environmental > Aquatic > Freshwater >... | reverse complement strand
ACAGTTACTTTATAACCACTTTTTAATAATTCTTCTGAGGTATTTTTAGCCACGATCCCCGCCCCTCCTAAATCTGGGAAATAAGTAGTAGTAACTATTAATATATTTTTGTTCATAGTTTTAATTTTTCAACAGCATCTTTCATTTTTTTTATAGTTTCTGGATTAACTCCATAGGTTATAAAAAATTCATTTTCAATTTCTTTTTCGTTATTTTTATATATTTGAAGATAATAAAAAAATGGTTGATCAAATAGAAATATTTTATTATCGGCAATTCGAATTATTCTGATGTGCCAATCTTCTCCAACTTTTTCATATCCATCAATTTTCCATTTATCTGTTTTAGTTTTTAATATGATGAAATCATGGTGTGGCATTTCAAAGTCTGATAAATCATATTTATATTTCTTAATTTTATTCTTAATGAATCTAAAATATGTTTTTGGATTGATTAGTTTTTTAATTTTTATATATTTTTGCCATTTTTTATAAAAATTTGATTTTGTGATTTGTAAAAATTGTTTCTCTAACTCTTTTCGGTGTAGTTTTCGAGAAATAAGAATCTCTTTTTTTTGATCAATTTCAATGTTTGTTTCAGTCATTATTTTCCAGTAATTTTACAATATAAACGCCAGAGTTTAAATGCTTTGGCTGATCTAATTTTTTCTAAAGATTGTTCCAATTCGTAAATCTTTTTATTTTCTAAATTAATTTCATTTTCAATTATGTTTTCTTGACTGATTTTATTTAAATCTTGTTGTAATTTTTTATTTTCTTCTAATGATTTTTTTATCAAATTAAATAAAAAATTAGACATATTTTCATTTTTAAAAATTTCAGAATTTTCTTTAATGTAATTTGCTATTTTATAGCCATATTCTTTTTTTGAATTAAATTCTTTTAGTGAATTAAATCCATTTTGAGAAATTTTGTTTTGAACTTTTTTATCTGTTAATTTAGTTAAAATTTCTTCTAGTTCTTCGACACTTCCAGATTTGTAAACAAAACCAGTTTCTCCATTTTTTATAATTTCTTTTGTGCCACCACCATCACTAGCTACTACAACTTTTTGAAGTAACATTCCTTCTACTGCTGTTCTTCCATATGCCTCTTTAACTGATGGAATGAGAACTATATCTGATGATTTTATAATTGGATATGGATTTTTAACGAAATCTAATATGGCTACATTGTTTTCTATATTGTTTGTTTTTATATAGTCTAATATTTCATTTAAATATTGGTTATCTCCAATCGTACCTAATATTAATAATTCAACATTTATATTCTTTTTAATTAATTTATTAACAGCTTTTATTCCTTCTAATTGATTTTTACCAGGTTGAATATTTCCACAAATAATAACTTTTAACGAATCTTTGTCTTTATAAGGATTTTGAATTTCTTCTTCTAAATATTTTTTTGAAATTTCTACATAATTATAAACAACTTCTGGTTTTTTATAGTTTAAATATTTTGAAATATGTTCAGAAACCGATTTTGAATTGGTAATTATTAAGTCGGAATTATTTTCTATAAATTTAATTGTTTCTTTATAGCCTAAATCAAATTTTAAAAGATGATCTAGGTCTCCATATTCTCTTATGTGCCAAACATGTGGTTTATTCAGTTGATTAGCGGCTATGGCTCCCCATGGTAACACCATTGTGTTTGAATAAATTAAATCAGGATTAATTAGTGATAATTTAGGTAAATAATTTATTAAATTTTCTGTTGATATTTTGTTTTTAAAATTAATTTCTTCTTTTGTTTGTATATTATTGTTTGCCCACCAATTTAATGAAACTATATCGTAGGGAACATTAATATTTTCTAGTTCTTTTTGTAAAGGACCTTCGTTTGGGAGAACAACATGAGAAAAAATATTTTTTTCTTTTAATTCTTTAATAAGTTCAATCATTGATCTTTCTCCACCGGCAAGTTGAGAACTATGAGAAAAAAAAGTGATTAATTTTGATTTGTTTTTTGGAATACACAATAAATTTACACATGCTTTTTCGTTTAATATTTTTGACCATTTTTTATTATTGTCGGAAATTTTATAAATGGAAATATCTGTTTTTTGATCTATTTTTAATTCATTTTTTGTTTGATTAATATCATCAATTATTAAGTATGTGTCATAGTTTGCATTGTGAAATTCGATTAAAATTTCTTCAGGTTTAAATCCAGCTTGTATTTGACATTTAGGATTAAATTCTATTAAAAAATCAATATCTTTTGTTTTTATATTCTTTAATAGATCCTTAATAATTGGGACTTCGTATCCTTCTACATCTATTTTAATCATCCCAATATTTTCATTTTTTATTAGATTACTAACACTAATAGTATCTATTTTTATGATTTTTTTATTATTTGCTTGTGGGTTACCAAAAAAACCAGAAGAATCTGATGCTTCTGATATTATAAAATTACTTTTTCCGTCAATATCAGATGCTGCAGCATTTATTAAATTACAATTCTTAATATTATTTAATTCAAAATTCTTTTTAAGAATAATAAAATTTTCTTTTACAGGTTCTATTGCAATAATTTTATTATTTTTTATTACTTGATTTGCAATTAAAGAGTAATATCCATAATGTGCCCCAATATCTACAAATCCTTTTCCATTTTTTAAAATTTGTTTTACAGTTTGTATTGAAAATTTTTCATATTCCTTATTAACATAATGATCAATATAACGTGGAGTTACATACATGTTAATGTTTGTTCCACTTGTAGTTATTTTTTTTATCTTTTTAAGATTATAGTCTGATTCAAACATTTTTTATTTTAATTATCTGAATATTTTTCAACTGCTATTGAAGGAGTGCCGTCGTACTGGATTTTATGGTCGTTGATGTAAATGGCACGAGTACAAAATTTTTCGACTTGGCCAAGAGAATGAGAAACGAAAATAATGGTTATTTCTTTTGATTTTTTAAATTCTTCCATTTTGGCAAAACATTTGTCTTGGAAAGCAGAATCGCCGACAGCTAAAATTTCATCGACAATTAAAATTTCTGGATTAACATGAATAGCAATAGCAAAAGCTAGACGCATGTACATTCCAGAAGAATAGTGTTTAACTGGTTGATCTATGAATTCCCAAAGTTCGGCAAAATCGACAATTGATTTATAGTATTCGTCTATTTGTTTTCTTTTTAATCCCAATATTGCTCCGTTAAGATAAATATTTTCTTTACCGGTTAGTTCAGGATGCATACCAGCACCAAGCTCGATGAGAGGTGAGATTTTACCTTTGACTTGAACTAGTCCATTTGTTGGTGACATAACTCCAGCAATGAGCTTTAAGATGGTTGATTTACCACTACCATTTGGACCAATAATTCCAACTGTCTCCCCTTTCTTAATTTCAAAATTTATATCGTTTAGGGCAATAAATTTGTCGGTAGTTTTTTCACCACGAAACAAAGCTGGAATGAATTCTTTAAAAGTTTTTTGACTTAATTTACTAAATTCTTTAGTGACGTTTTTAAATTTGATTACAGTATCTGCCATAGTTAAATGTTATCAGCGAAGATTTTTTCGCGAGATTTAAAATAAGAAAAGCCAATTAATAAAGTAATAAGAGAAACAACTAAGGCAATAGCTAAACTGGAATATTTTGGAACTCCTCCACCTAAGATTACTTGTCGATAAGCATTGATGATGACTGCCATGGGGTTTAATTGAAAAATGAAACGATATTTAGAAGGAACCATATCAGCAGGATAAATGACAGGGGTAAGATACATCCAAAGAAGTAAAATCATGGCTAAAAGATATTGAATGTCTCGATAGAGTAAATTGGCAGCTGAAAAGAAAAGAGATAGACCTATGGTAAAAATTTGTTGGATAAAAAATATAGGAATAATCCAAAGAATATTTATATTGATCGGCATATGAAAGACAATCATATAAATAATTAAAACAATGTTGGCAAATAAGAAATCAACAATTTTAGCGATAATTGTAGAAATTACTAAAATAGTACGAGGAAAATAAATTTTGGTAATTAGACCGCCAGCATTGACCAAGGAGCTAGAAGCGGAAGAAAGAGAATTGGAAAATAATGTCCAAGGAAGAAGAGCTACAAACAAAAAAATAGAATAAGGAATATTACCAGCAGCATTGGTAGGAATACGCATGATAATAGAAAAAGCAAAAGACATAACTAACATTTGAGCTAAAGGATTTAAAATTACCCAAAAATAACCAAGAACTGATTGTTTATATCTAGATTTGACTTCTCTGCCGACCATTTGCCAAAGTAATTCACGCCATTTATAAATGGCTTTGATTTCTTTTAATAGAGAGAACATAGGAAATTCTAGCATATTCTACTCATTAATAATTAATAATTTGAGATTGCTTCGTCGTGAACTCCTCGCAACTTGCCTAACGGCAGGCAGGTGACATGAGTGTAATTTTATTGACAAATCTTGAATAATAGTTGTATAATAAACACAATCATCAGGGAGAATACGACCCTTAAGCTAAGTGCTTATGAGCGACGCCTCCCATTTTTTTTGGACTTAATTTATTATTCAGAAGGGATATACTCTAATTTTTCTTTTTCTCTATATAAAAATAGTTTGTAATTTTGAAATTCTTTAAGGAGGTTCGATTCAGAAAATTTATTTGGAATAATAATTTTTTCTAGTTTTTCATATTTTTTTAAATATTCATGAAGACATCGAAAATCACCATCACCAGAAACAATTATTGCTTTATCATAATTTTTAAATTCAATTGCAGCGGAATGTAATACCAGTTCAGCATCAACATTTCCTTTTGGTTTTCCATGGTCATCTTTAACGGTTGGTTTAAAAATAAGAGTGTATCCAATTGATTTTAGGAATTTATATAAATTTTTATTTTGATCGAGATATCCAATAAATAAAAATGTTTTTGTTACTCTAAATTTGTCTGAAAGAAATTTATAAAATTTTTTGTTATCAAGTTTCCATCCAGTATATATTTGTAGATTGTTTTTGAATAAATCTTTACTAGTACCTAGATTTAAATTTTGACTATCAATAAAAGCATAAACAATTTTATTTTTTGTAATCATAAATACATAATAACAGAAAATAAAAATACATTGATAAAAAATGAAAAAGGGGCTAGTTGATTTGCATCAAAAAGCCCCTTGTAGGGAAAGGAAAAGTGTAAAAAATGAATTGGGTTAGATTTGGTTAATAAAATGTTGGTTTAAATGTATACAATAGAATCTTTGTCAACAACGATAACAACAAATAGTCCAGCACCACTTACGTAGCGACGGATAATTCTACCTTTTTTGTAGTTTGAATCTGCTGCTATAGCAAATTCAGGGGTAAAGTTAGAATCGCCATCTTCATAAGATGAAGTATAAAATACTTCTTCTGGAATATTTTTATTTACCTCATTTAGGGTAGATACAAAAAAAGTTTGAAGATAGAGAAATAATAGGGTTAAAGAAAAACATAGAAGGATCTTTTTTAATCCAGTTTTCAAAATAGTCTCCTTTCTTTTTTAATTCATTTTTCACACTTGTTAAAGAGCTAGTTGTCGCTTAAAACGACTAGTTCGAACTTTCATGTTAACACGGTTCTGGCGGAGACGGTCAATGGGTTTGATGAAGAAAATTAAAATAAGAATAGAAAAAATAATAGAAATAATAGTCGTAACAGAACCTAAAATTACATGAGGGATATTGGTGAAATGAGTTAGAATATCGATAATTAAAAAATGAGAAATGTAAATTGGAAAAGATAACTCACCAATAAACCGGTCAAATTTATTGTTTTTGAGTAAATTAAAAATAAAAGGAATAAAAAAGAAACTAAAAGTAAAAAGAATTAATTGTTTGGTGTGTTCGTGAGGTAAAAATTGATAACTAATTAAATAAGAAATATAAAAAATAAAACTGTAAATAGAAAATAATTTCCATGATTTATTTTTTATTTTTAAATAGAGTCTATACATTAGAATTCCAGATACAAAAAAGATTAACTCATTTGGAAAAAAGCGATAATTCCAAGGATCATGATTTAATCCCCGACTGTATAAAAATAATCTTAATCCAAGGCTGAGAGCCATGATTAAAAATAAAAATTTATTTTTGAATTTGTTTAAAAATGGAGCAATTAAATAAAAGGTTAATTCTAGGCTTAAGGTCCAAGCTTGAACAATTAAATTAAAATCGAAAAGAGGTGGTTGAAAATCACGAAAATGAGAGGTAAAAAATAGACTACCAGTAGTAGGATTAAGGCCAAAGAAAAAAGTTAAATCTAAACCAAAAATAGTGAAATTTGGAATTAATGAAAATAAAAAAGAGATTGGGTTTAGATGATAAATTGGGTTAAAAAAAGCAAACACTTTAGGTGAACCTGGATTTAAAAATAAGAAAATTAATTGATAAATGAGACAAAGAATTAAAACTAACCAATAGGTAGGAAAAACTTTTAGAAAACGATTACTAATGAAGAGTTTGTAATCTGATTTTTTGTTATATTTTTCGGTTAAAACTAAAGCCATGTAAAAACCAGAAATCATAAAAAAGACTTCGACTGCCATTTGACCTTGAATGAAATTTAAGCCAAAAATGGAGCTGGAATGAGCTGCAATGACGGAAATAGCTAATAAAAGACGGATTAGACCCATGGAGGTAATTTTAACAAATTAATAATTAAGAATTAAGAATTAATAATTAAGAATTGAAATACAGTATAATAGAAAATATGGATACAAAACTTAAGGTTTGTACTATTGGTGGAGGAACAGCCATGCCAATAATAAATAAGGGTTTGATTAAGGCTGGTTTTACGACAATTAATTCAATTGTAACAACTTTCGATAGTGGTGGAGATAGTGGCAGAATTAGAACTGATGAACGTGGTCGAGTGTTAGCTTTTTCTGATTATTGGCGAGCTTTAATTTCTTTATGGAAAGACAGTGAACAAAAAGAAATTTGGGAAGAAATGTTGAGATATCGAGATGGCCGAGGTCGAAATTTTGGGAATACATTTTTTCAATTTTTATCAGAAAAAGAAGGAAACTTAGGAGAAGTTGATGAATTATTTGAAAAATTAACTGGAGCTAAACTTTATGGTGAAGTGGTGCCAGTGTCTTTAAGTCCATCTAATGTTTGTTTTTCAACTATTAGTGGTAAGGAATATAAAGGGGAAAATTTTGTAGATGATTTAAGAATGTCATCAGATAAAATAAATAATATTTGGTTAAATCCCTCTGTTGAAGTTAACTATAAAGTTAAAAAGATACTAAATGAGGCTGATTTAATAATAGTTGGACCAGGAACAACTTACGGATCGATATTACCAAATTTTTTACCAAACGGAATTGTGGAAGCTTACAATGAAAGTAGAGCTAAAAAAATATTTTTAACTAATATTTTTGCTACCGGAAATGAAGTTAAAGAAGCAACAACAAATGGTTATTTGGAAATATTTAAAAAATATTTAAAAACTGATAAACCTTTTGATTTAATTTTAATGGCTGATTTAGATGTTTTAGATAAAAAAGTATTGGAAAAAGTTTTTTATTTTTATAAATTAGAAAATTCTTCATTAGTAGAAATGGATAAAGATTGTGTAATTAAGACTATGAAAGTTGATTTTGCCAAAATAGATGAAACTAATATGAGACTAAGACATAGTGTTGAAAAGATGGGAGAGGTATTTAGAAAATTAGAAATTTAGAATTCAAAATCCCTCTCGGCTACGCCGCATCTCCCTTTGACGAAAGGGAGAAGATAAAAAAAAAACTTTTTTGATAAAATTAAATATGTCGCAGAAAAAGCTTAAAAAATTAAGAAAAGAAACTTTGGTAGTTGAGAAAAAAGAACAACAAAAAATATCTAGTTTTTTAGGTCTTAAACAAATTTTAAAAGAAAATTGGAAATTCTTATTAATTTTGGTAATTGGTATTATTGGTTTGTATTGGAATTCTCTTAATGGAGCTTTTGTTTCCGATGATTACGCTACTGTTACTCAAGATGCTAGTATTTTGAATTTTGGAGCTAGTCTTAAAACTGGTTTGTTAACAACAATCTCTAAATCTTTAATTGCTATTACTTTTGGAGTTGCTAATCCTTTTCCCTTTCATTTAGTTAATTTAATAATTTATCTTTTAGTTTGCGTAGCAGCTTTTGTGTTTTTGACAATGATTTTTGACAAAAAAATTGCCAAACTAAGTTTAGTTTTATTTGCAGTTTTGCCAATCCATGTGGAAGCTGTGAGTTGGATATCGGGGATGCCATATTTATGGTTGGCATTTTTTACTTTAACATCTTTGATATTTTTTGCCATGTTTTTAAATTCCAAAAATAAAAAATATCTAATATGGATGATATTTTCTTTATTTTTCTTATATCTTACTGATAAATTTAGAGGATCAGCAGTAGTTTTATTGGGATTTTTATATTTAGTTTGTTTTGGAAAAGAAAGATCTTTATTTAAGATTAATTTTTGGAAAATATTATTAGTTTCTTTGGGAATATTTGGATTGGTTTTAATTGTTGGATGGCCAATGATTATTACTAGAATTAATGCTGTTAATGGTGGTTATAATGGTTCTGGAGATAGTTTGTTCTATAATCCTTTTTCCCAATACCCTACTTCAATAGCTAAATATTTACAATTAATATTATTTCCGACTGATTTAACTTTGTACCATACTATGTATGTGTTACCACTTTGGTTAAACTGGGCAATATTTTTATCTTATATAACAACAACCATTTATTTTTTCTTTAAAGATAAAAAAATATTTTTTGCTTTAAGTTTTATATTTTTAGCATCAGCAGCTTCAATGTCTCCAGTTAAAGTTAGTTGGTTAGTTGCAGAAAGATATTTATTTTTAGGAAGTTTAGGTTTTTGTTTATTTTTAGTTTTATTCTTTTTAAGATTTGGTAAAAAAATAAGAATATTATCTTTATTTTTGATGATTTTAATTGTTGGTCTTTATGGAATTAGAGTTTATTTAAGAAATGATGACTGGCAAACAAATCATAAATTATGGGTAAGAACAGTTCAAGTGTCGCCAAATAGTCATAATGCTTGGAATAATATTGGCGATGACTATGATAAATTAGGGCAATATGAAAATGCAGTTAAAGGATTTACTCAATCAACTGTAGTGAAACCAAACTATGCTGATGCCTATCATAATCGAGCTAATATTTTCTATAAAATGGGAAGATACGATATGGCTAGAGATAGTTATGAAACAGCACTAAGTTATTCAAACAACTCTTTATATCAAAGTTTGATTAGTTTAATTCAGATTGATTTAACTGAAAAAAGAATAGATTTGGCTCTTGGTCATGTAGAAAAATTACAAAAAGCCAAGCCAAACGATGTTCAAGTTTATTATATTAATGCCGTAGTTTTGGCTAATGCGGGAATGAAAGATCAAGCAATTCAAATTCTTGATCAAATATTGAAAGTTTATCCAACTTTTACTGAAGCTAAAAATCTGTTAAGTCAACTTAAAATTGGAGTTACAAATGGCAAATAAAGAGACGACTGTTGGTGATTTAAAAAATATTTGGAATAAATTTAATGATTGTCCTGATTTGGATGAATTGTTAAAAAATCTTAGAGAGAATGAAGGAAAAGAAATTAAGGATTGGTTATATTTAGCTACTCATCTGCCGTTTATTAATAAAGAGTTAAGTCATCTAAAAAAAGATGCCAAAATAATGGAAGCTGGTTGTGGGATTGGTCAATGGGTTTTTTGGATAGCAGAACAAGGTTTTCCAGTAATTGGAGTTGATATTGCCCCAACCGCAGTGGCGGTGGCTAAAGATTATGCTAAAAAAAATAAAATTAAAAATTGTGATTTCGTTGAAGGTGATATTCGTAATTTAAAAATAGAAGATAATCATTTTGATTTTATTTTTAGTTTTGGAGTTTTAGAACATTTTCATAAACCAGAAATTATTTTAAACGAGTTTAAAAGAGTTCTTAAAGTTGGAGGAAAAATGTTTATTAGTGTCCCCAACCAATATTCTACTCATACTTTTACGAGATTAATTTCAAAAATAATTGGTCGTTGGGATTTAGGATATGAACGATCATATAGTCAAAAATCACTTAATAAATTATTTAAAAAAGCAGATTTAAAAGTTTTAAGGAGTGGAATAATGCCGGGAACTGAATTGTTTGGGAGAGGAATAACGATTATTCCTAAGATTGGAAATTCTATTTTCAAAGTGTTGTCAAAAATTAGTCTTTATATAGAAAGTCGACAAAATATTTTTGGGTTTTGGATTTATAGTGTGGCAGAAAAAAAGTAATTTTACTTCTGAATATTTTTAGCTGAGAAAAACTTGTTTACATAATATCTGAGAGTAGTTTTACTCATTAATTGTTGATTAACAAAAAGTTCTTGATCAGAAATTTTGCGCTGTTTTTGAACTATTTTTCGTTTATGAAAAGTTTGTTTAAAGTTGGTTAAATTCCAAAACATTCCCTTGTAAATATTTTTAGCTGATTTAAATCGGCCAGTTATAAGTAAAAAAGTGGCTAAAGAAAACCATAAAAATAAATGAATAGGTAGAATTTTTAGTAAATATTTTGAAGATAAATTTTTAATAAGAGTTTGAATATAATTTTTGGTGCCATGAAAACGAACTAAATAATTGTTAAAATCTGGATCGACAATGTCTTTGGTTGAAGAAAATTTATGATAAACAACAGAATTAAAACAAAAATAATTTTGATAACCAGCCAATAGAGTTCGCCATCCCAAATCAGTTTCTTCCATAAAAATAAAATAACTTGGATCAAATTGACCCGCTTTAATAAAAGCTTGTCTTCTAATAAACATCCCAGCTGATTTAGCCGCTAAAATAGACGAATTTATATTATATTGACCATTGTCTATTTCTTCATAATTGGCGACTGATTTTAAAAATCCAAGACTACCTAAAAGTTCTCCAGCATAATCAATTTTAGTTGGTTGATCTAAAAGTAAAAGCTTACATTGAATAGCGCCAATTTTTGAATTGGTTTTAAATAGTTTTAAAGACTCTACAATCCAATTTTTATCAACTTCGGTATCATTATCTAAAAAAGCAATTATCTCCCCTGTTGACTCTTTAAAAGCCTTGTTTCTGGCAAGGGATGGACCAAGATTTTTTTTAAGATCTAAAAGTTTAATCTTGGTAAGATTTTTTTTAAAATCGATTTTTATTTTTTGAAGACTATTGTCAGTGGAACCATTATCGGCAATGATTATTTCGTAATTGTTGTAGGAATTTTTTAAAATTGAATTAAGACAATTTTTTAAAAGATAATAACCATTATAATTAACGATAATAATGGAAACTAATGGTTTCATAATTTAGATTTAACAGCAAAAAGTCCAAAAGTAAATTTTGGGAAATAGTAGTTTGGAATTTGGAATAAAGCATTTATAAAGTAAAAAAACGGTTGAGGTTTAAATTTAATATTTTGAAAACGATTACTTTCAATTAAACTGTCAACATTATTTTGAGATTGATAAAAACAGCGAAGACCACTAACCCCGTTAACTTTAAAACCGAATTTTTTTAATTCAAAAATAGACCAGCCAGAAAGATGTTTTTGATAGGGATTTTGATCGACTTCGTCCATGGGAAAATAAAGATTGGGAGTACTGAGAATAACTTTCTTTTTTGCCCATTTGTTGGCTAATTTTAAAACTTTTTGACCATCCTGTTTGGAAAGATGTTCTAGAACTTCAACAAGGATAACAGCATCAAAACTATTTTTGGGAAAGTCTAAATCGAGAATATTTTTTTGTAAATATTTGGTATGAATTTTTTGAGATCTGGATAACTCTAGATATGGAGTAAACAACTCAACTCCAACACTATAAGTAATGTTTTTAATATTTTTTAAAGGTGATGAAGGACCACAACCAAGATCGAGAACTGTGTGACAACCTTTTAATTGTTGTTTTAAACAATAATCTAAAGGATGAAAAATTGGATAAATAAAATTGAGATTCATTTTAATATAAATTTTTGACTAACCATTCAACTCCATTTTTATAAGGAGTGTAACAATGTTGGCAAATTTTAATATTTTTAGATTGAAATTTGAGATGATTTTTTCTGATTAATTCAAATTTTGGTGAATAAAACGATTTTAAAATTGATTGAGAATTAATGTTGCCGAAATTATATTGAGATTCATAATCTAGGCAACATAAAACCACTTCACCATTAACATCAATAGTAATCGTGTCCCAGATATAACGACAAGGAAAAGCGATTTTTTGAAAATTAATTTTAAATTTATTATTAATATCTTTAACTCCATTGTTGTAGTCATGAACTTTATTAACACTGACAGAATCGACTAACGGGCTCCATTTCTTAATAAATTTAGTAGCAGAGTTTTCATTGGCTTTAACTAGAGTCATGGAGATTCTAATTTTAAGATAAGAATTATTGGTTTTTTTAACTTTAATTAATTCTTTTAAATTTTTAATAGTTTTTTGATAATCGATTTTCATAACCGCTTGATAATTTTGACGGTTGTAACCATTGAGACTGATGTTAATTTCATCGAGACCAGATTCAATTAAAGCTTTAATAATTTTAGAATTGGCTAAATTTAAATTGGAATAAAATTTTACTTTTGAATTGGGAAACTCGGCTTTAATAATTTTTATACGATTAATTAATTTAGTATCAACTAAAGGTTCTCCAAAACCATTTAAAATAAAAGCATTAGGATTTATTTTTTCTTTTTTTAATTTGGAAATTATTTGATTAAAAGTGGCATCATCCATTATTTTTTGAGGACGTTTCATAGTGATATGAGGACACATAACACATTTGGCATTGCAAAAATTGGTGGTCTCGATAATGATGTTATAGTTTTTATTTTTTTTAACATCGGTAGTTATTTTTTTGAGATTTTTTTTAATTAGTTTTTGATAAGTTGAGGTAGAAGCAACTTTATCAAAAATTGAAGAAAGAAAAAGATTAGTCTCAACTAGATTTTTTAGATAGCGAAGAAATTTCATTTTATTTTTTTAACAATTTTGGCAGGGTTACCGGCGACAATGCAAAATGGTGGAACATCTTTGGTAACGACAGAATTAGCTCCAACTACAGAGTGTTGACCAATGGTGACATTTTTTAAAATACTACTTTTAACTCCTAGAAAAACATTATCTTCAATTTTGACAAAACCACCTTCAGTGAGTGGTTGTTGATGAAGATTTTTACTAACATCTAAAAATCCATGATCATGATCGGTAATAAAAACATCTGGAGCCATGATGACATGATTACCTATTTGAATATTATTATTAGCGCTAATAAAACTATTATTGCCAATATCAACATGATTACCTATTTTTATTTTGGTTTTGGTTGTACTTTTGGTTTTTAAATTACCAAAACTAGTACTAACTGTAATTCGACAAGAATTACCGACATTAACGTCTTGGCCAATACTTATAAATTGAGGATTGGAAAGATTTAAAAATGGTTTAATAATGGAGTTTTTACCAAAAGATTGAAAGGAGTTTTTAATAAAGAAAGTGTAAATTTTACTTAAAAATAGAAAAATTTGATACATACTATATTTTATACTCAAATTTTATTTCTACCAGTGTTTTGGCATAAATTTTGTTTTTATACCAATCAACCATGGGGATTAAAATAAATGGTGGACAAACTATACAGCCAATTGAAAAAAACCAAAATGAAAAACAAAACAAATTTTGCCAATTAAATTTTATGAGATACCAAATTTCTCTAAGGAAATATTTATATTTGGCATAGTTTCGTAATTGAACTAAACCAACATAATTTTTAGTAATAAAATCTTTAATTAAATATTTTTGAACTTTTTGATATTTTTTAGTTGAATAAACTGATTTAATCATTTCAACCCAACTTAAAAGTGGAGATTTAGTATAAATGGAAGACAGACTACGAGTTTGACTGCTACTGATACGAACAGCCACGTTGTAATCTTTTAGAAAAACGACAGGGTAATTTTTAAAAATGGAAGCAAAAGGATAAATGTGACAAGGAAAAATATCGGGATGAAAAGGCAGATCCATGAATTGACGACGATAAGCTAAACCAGAAAGTTGATCGAGAGTTTCAAAGACACGAATGACTTTTTTTGAATTATCAGTAATTTTAACAATGGTATCTTTCTTGGGATTAAGTTGTTTTTTGGCTCGAACTGGTTGGTTAATATTTTTATCAAACCAATAATAAGGTCTAGTAACAGCTCCAATATTGGAATTTAAATTAAAAGCATTGATAGTATTTTTTAAGGTATCTTTGGCAAGGATATCATCTTGACCCATTAGGTAAATAATATCGGCAGTAGCGTGTTGACGAGCTCGTTCTAAATTGTCTGAATAACCGACATTTTTTTTGTTTTGGATAATTACGACACGATCATCTTTTATTTGTTTTAAAACCGAAATAGTGTTGTCTTTTGAAGCATCATCACAAACTAAAATCCTAAAATTTTTATAACTTTGAGTCAAAATACTTTTGATGGTTTCAGTAACAACCAAACTGCCATTATAGGTAGGAATTAAAATGTCGATAGATAGTTTTTTTATTGTTGCCATTGGTTGCGATTTAATTCTTTTAATAGTCTAAATTTAAATTTAAGACTGTTTATAGTATACAGATAAAGAGTTATGAAACAGGCTAGAGGATGAAAAAACCAGGCTAAATCTGGTTTATGAAAAAAACCACGAAAAGTGTCGAAAAGCATGGGAATTATTAAAACTGTGTATAAAATAAATTTTAAAATTCCAGTTTGATTAGTTTGACTCCAATCATATTGACGAAACTTTTGGTAATAAAAATAATCAGTAATCCGACGGTTTTGTTTTTTTATAAATTTTTTGATTGAAGATTCACAAAAAGTATGAATAATCCCCTGTTTAACTTTGGCAAAATAAATTGGTTTTTTAGTAGTTGCAAGATGATGAGTGATAATATCGATATCGAAAAGATAATCTGAGGTTAAATTTTTCTTTAAAAAAGAAGCTTGAAAAATAGTACCATTGGCACCAATAGTTGGAATAATAGAATTAGGAATTAATTTTATTTCTAAATATTCTTTTTTATTAATTTGATTTATTTTAAGTCCAGTCCATTTAAAATTAATGAAGTTTTGGCGATCGTAAATATCAGTAATAAACGCATAAGGATCATTGACTCCAGTTAGGGCAGAATATCTTTCAATGAAGCCACCAGACTGGCGATAAGTAAAACGAATTGGTTCGGTACCGATTAAACTCGAATTTGATTCGAGAATATTAATATTGGTTTTGAGCCAGTTTTTGGTAGGTAAAATATTGTCAGAATCAATTAAAGCTACATATTTACCAGTAGCAACTTTGACACCAACTGCCTTACCAGCTTCAGCCGTTTTAAGAGGATTTTTAACTATTTTGGCATGGTATTTTTTGGCAATTTTTAGAGTGTTGTCTGTTGATCCCCCATCAGCAATGATTATTTCAGTCAGAGATTTGGAAAAGTTTTGGCGACGAATTGATTTTAAACAAGTTTCTAAAACAGTAGCGGCATTAAGAGTAGGAATAATAATACTAATTATCATTGGTAGAAAAATCTTTTAATTTTTGAATAAATTTGACAGCATAGTTACCGAGATGTTTAACATCTTGAACAGAACGAACAGATATAATTTGTTTGAAAATAAATTTTGGAGTAATAATGCCTTTAAAAAGTTCTTGGGTAAGTTTTTTTAGTTCAATTTCAGATAATGAAGAAGACATTATTTTGTGTTGCATATCGTAATCTTCCCAATCAGAAGTTTCAAGAAGATTAGATTTTTGACACTGAGCAAACAAAGGAGTGCCAGGGTAAGGAATAACAATGGTGGCTTGCATACTGTTGGTTAATCCTTGTTTAAAAATTTGTTTGGCAAAATTAATAGTTTTTAAAGTATCTTTTTTGGTTTCCCAAGGATAACCAATCATAATAGTAATGTGTGGTTCCAATTTGGCCATTTGAACCATTTTTAAAGTAGGTAAAACGTTTTTAACTAAATTATTTTTATTTATTTTTTCTAAAGTTGATTGATTAGCCGACTCTAGACCGTAAAGAATGAATCTGAATCCAGCGCGTTTCATTAGGTTGTATTGATCTTGATTTAGGGCTCCAAAACGCATATTACAACCAATCTTTACCTTTTTATTTAATCCCCGATTAATTAATTCTTGGCAAAGTTCTTTTAACCAAGGACCAACTGGAAGAGTTCCAGAATCATCAAAAATTTCTTTAACCTTAAAATTGTTAACTAGGTTTTCAATTTCAGCGATGGTGTGTTTAACAGAAAAACAACGAAAATTGTTACCCGGATATAAGGTTGTCCATGAACAAAAAGAACACTTTCCCCACCAACAGTCACGACCAGACATAATGTACGCCCCTGGTTTGTATTTATAGTTAGTATTGTTGTAAGCATAGAGATGCCATTGAGTTAATTTTCGATCAATTATAGGAAGAGAATCTAGATTGTGATGTTTTAGAGCGAATTTACCAGAACAGCCAAAATCTCTCTCCCCTCGCTTTGCTTCGGGGTTTCTCCCTTTGACGAAAGGGAGATTTGATTTGTTTTTTCGAAAATAAAAACCAGATTCGAGAGGAGTTTTTTTAGTTAAATGATTAGCTAAATTTAAAAGCATGAAATCATAATCACCACCAGTCAAAACATAGTCGACTTTTGAATTTTTTAAAGATTCTTCTGGAAGAGCAGTAACATGATCACCCATCAAAACAATAATTGGTTTCCAGCCCTTTAATTTTTTAATTTGGTTGATAATTTCCCAGTGTTGTTTAATTACGGGCGTTTTAGACTCGATAACGATAAGGTTAGGTTTGTTTTTTTTAAGTTTATTAAACCATTGTTGGTAATTTAGATTTTGAGCAATAGCATCATCCCAAAAAACTTTGTAACCATTTTGTTTTAAGAGAGTGGCAGCAGTGGCAGGAATAACCGGATAAATTACATTACCAGTATGAGTCCATTGAAATTGACGATTTTGAGATAAGAAAGGACTGCCTTTTGAAGATTCGAAAGACGGATAAAAAATAGAAATAGAAAATTTATTTTTAATCATAGATTAACCACCAATGTATTTACCAGTTTTTTTATCAACTTGATGTGGTTGAAAATTAAGTTGTTTTTTAAATAATCCAGACATAAAGAGTATACCGTAATAAATATGAGTCAGTGGAATAGTGATAATGGCTAGAAAAGAAGTTTTAATTTTATTTTTTTGATAAATAAATTTAAAAAAGGTAAATAATAATATTGATAGATATAAATATAATGGTATTTTAGAAATAATATTTATATATATTGGTAAATAAAAATTTAATAATTTTAATGAATTTATAGTTATCAATATGATTAAATAGAGAGTAAACAAAGATGGTGCAAAATAACCAATTTTAAAGCTAGTTTCGGGATAAATCTTAACGAAATGACCTCGATGAATGGCATATCTGGTGATTTGTTGAAGATGAGGAATAATAATGTTTCGACGATGATGATAAACCAAAATTGATGGATGATAGAAAATCTTTTTTTTAAGTTTTTTAACTAAATCTAAACAAAGAATAGTGTCTTCACCTGGCCAAAAATTATTATTAAAACCTCCAATACTTTCAAAATCGATTTTTTTAACAATAAGGTTAACAGTAGGATAGTCTTGAACAAAACGGCTTTTCTGGGGGCGATTACGATATGTTCCGGCTCCACCACTACCAAGCCAACTTGACCAAACCAGACCAGAAGCTTGTTTTAAATAATTATCGGTTGGAGGAGTTAAACATGGACCACAAACAGCGGCAATGTCTGGTTTAGTGAATAAAATTTTATTGGCATTTTTTAACCAATTTTTTGACGGATAAGAATCATCATCTAAAAAGGCTAAATATTGACCTTTAGCCATTTTGGCTCCAAGATTTCTTTTAAAACTAGGACCGAGTTGATGAATGGATGATCCTTGTTTTAGAGAAACTTTGTCGGTAACAACTAAAACTTCAAAATCTTTAAAACTTTGAGTTTTGAGTTTTTTTAAAGTTTCTTCTAGGTATGGATTGCTAGATCTGACGGGAATAATTATGGAAAAAACAATATTTTTTTTCATAGACTATAGACCAGTATTAACACGCATTTCTAATTCAGGGTCATAAATCCATTTTCGTTTGTTTTTATCATCGTAATATTTGAGAATTTTAAGTCGATAAAAAATAGCTAAGGCATCTATAAAACAACTATAAATAATTTTTAAACCAGTGGCATGAGTTAAGCTTTTAAAATCATAACTTAGTTTAATTGGAGCTTCATAGATTTTTTTGAAACCAAGTCGATTAGCGACTGATAAAATTTCCAAATCAAAAGCATAGTTTTTAACTAATAATCGAGGTAAAACTTTAACTAAAACTGGTCGTTTAAAAATTTTTAAACCAGCTTGAGTGTCGTGAACATTAATTCCTAAAAGAAAACGAGACATAAGATGAGCTCCAAAACTAATTATTTTTCGATCGAAAGGATAATTAACTTGTGAAGCTGGATGACGTTTAGAGGCGACGATAATATCAGCGTTATACCACTCCATATGTTCTAGGATTAAAGAGATTCCATTGGGATCAATTTCCATACCAGAATCGATAAAAGCAATGTAATCCCCTTTAGTTTTACTCATTCCAAAACGGACAGCATAACCTTTACCATGATTATGTTGATAAGAAAAAACTTTTAATTTTTTAAGTTTAGTTCTTTTGGCTTCTTGATAGGAATTATCAATATTGGCACCATCAACTACAACAATAATTTCATAATCATATCTAATCTGTTTTAAGGTTTCGTTAATATTGATTAAATCTTGGTAAATAGTCTTTTCTTGTTTGTATGTAGGAATGATGACAGATAAAAAATGACTATTATTTTTCATTAGAGAAGTAAATCGTAAACAGCTAAGGTTTGTTTAGCAGTGAATTTCCAATTGAATTGTTTAGCCCGAATTAGACCAAGTTTAATATATTTTTGTCGAGTTTCTTCTTTAGTCCAAAATTCAGAAAGAGCTTTTTGAATACTTTTTAGAGAATGTGGATTAAAAGATAATCCGTTATTATCCATTATTTCTGGAAGACAACTGTCTTGACTATAAACTACTGGGCAGCCAGATTGCATGGCTTGGATTAGAGGTAATCCAAAACCTTCGGCAAATGATGGTTGACAATAACTGGTAGCAAGATTGTAAAAATAAGGTAAATCTTCATCTGGGACAAAACCCGTCAAGATTAGATCGTTGATGTTAGATCGTTGATCGTAGATTGATTGGAGCCAACGAAGATCTTTTGTCCAAGGATGATTTGGAACATCTTTTTTGGTGGCGGCTGAACCAACAATAACTAAAGGATATTTAAGTTTTAAACAGGCTTTAACTAAATTTGGAATATTTTTATTCCAATTAATATCACCAACAAATAGAACAAATTTTTTAGGTAACTTATATTTTTTTTGAATTTCAATTAATTTAGTTTTATCTGTACATGGTTTAAATGATTTATCGGCGGCCAAATGAGTAGCAAAAATATTTTGTTGAGGATAATTTATTAGATCGTTAATAATAAATTTTGAATAATTAGAAACGGTAATTATTTTATTAACTTTTTTTAACTTATATTTTTGTAATTGCCATTTAATTTCCCCTTTAAGACCAACTGGAAAATGTTTTTTGAATTGGCGAGGAATTAGATCATGAACAGTAACAATAGTAGGAATTTTGTTTGTTTTTGGAAGAGTTAATTTAAAAGGATCGAAATAAGGATAATGAATTAAGTCGTAGACCTGCCTGCCGGCAGGCAAGTCGTCGATGGTAGTTATTAAATCGATTTGATAATTTTTATATTTAGGATTGGTTTTTACTTCAGATTGGAGAGCAGAAACTAAATTTGAGGTGTAATAGCCGACGCCACGAAGAGCATTACCATCTTGAGTTGGAGAAATATCGATAGCGATCTTTTTAATTTTCATACTATTTTTTATCCCAATCTTGAGATAAATTAATATTTCTTTTAGTTTTAATTAATTCGTAATATTTAGTGTAGGCAATTGGAAAACGAAGACCAGAATAAAAAGAGAATACAAAACCAGCGAAACCATCAACATAACCTCGGTGTCGGAAAAAAGTTTTTAAAAACCACCAAACTGGTTTAAAAAGATAAAAGTTTAGGAAGTTTACAAAATTTATTTTAGTTTTCTTTTCTTGTAATTCTTGGGCTAGAAGAGTGGTATAACGATTGGCTCGAAGAAGATAAAGCGAGAAAGAAGTATCGGCATAATGTTCTAAATCATTTTTTAACCAACCAACTAAACCATCAACCTTAGCTTGTTCATGAACATTCTCACATGGTAAATGAGCCTTACCATTTTTATAAAATCTAATAGTTGGATCTGGATATTGACCACCTTTTTTAAGAAAAGTTCCAAGAAAATAATTTTTTCGAGGTATCCAAAAACCGTTTTCTGAAATATCTTTTGGATCTTTTTCTAAGAATGATTTGATTTCTTTTTTTAATTCTGAAGTAACAATTTCATCAGCATCTAATTGAAGAATCCAATCCCCTTTACAGGCAGAAATTCCCATTTGTTTGTTGATGTGAAACATGGGTTTGTTGGTGGTAGAAATTACTCTAGCATTCTTAAATTCTTTAACTAAAGAAACTGTGTCATCTTGGGATTGACCATCGACAACAATAATTTCAGTAGCAATATCAGTAATAGCTTCTAAACAACGTTTAATGTTTTTAGATTCATTGTAAGTGGCTAAAGTAACAGAAAGAGTATATTTGTTTTTCATTATTTTGAATAAATTTTAAAGGCTGGTTGACCGTTAGGAAAATTAATAACTTTTTGAGGATTAATTTGAGTAATTATTTCATCACTGGAAACAACTAATGAATTAGTAGGAATTTTATCCCAATCTATTTTTTCAAAATGATATTTATCGTAATTTAGAACAGTAGAAAAACCATATTGATCTGGAGTAGTTAATTTAATTTCAGATTGAATTTTTTGAGGTGAATATTTTGAATAAAAAAGAAAAAGAACATAAGGTTGATCATATTTATTAGTGACATAAATTTGATTGTAGTTACCTTTTTCTTGTTCTAAATAAGGAACCAGTTTGTCAAATCCATATTGCCAGGCAAAAGGATAACGTTTTGGATAATGAACAAAATAGGCATCAAAGTAATAAGCAACAAAATAGCCATAAACAAGAACAAGAATAATAGAAACTAAAGTTAATATTTTTTTATTTTTAAAGAAACTAAGGAAATAATAAATACCGCCACCGATTAAAATAGAAATAGGAATAACCATAGCTAAGGCTCTGAGAGCGGATGGAGCTTGATAAGTTAACGAGGAAGCGATTGGAGCGATAAGTAAAAACGCAACAAAGAAGATTTTAGATCGTTGATGATAGATCGTCGATTTTAAAATAAATATTAGACCTAAAAGTAAGAAAAGAATTTCGATTAAATAAATTTGACCCATTTCTGGAACTTTAGATCGAGGAACTTCATCACCATTTAGACCGAGAAAATTTAAATCAAAATGAGAAGTATATTTTTGGCCCCAAGAAATTAAATAAAGAAGTCTTTTGTTGTGCATCACTCGATTGATTAATTTGACATTATTATGATTGTTTATAAGCTCATTGGCGCGATTAATTGGACCTTGATCGGCAGTTAAACCAACACCGCCAATGCGAGCAGTTCCACCATTGTTGAGAAAAGAAAACATTACTGGCATAGCTAAAAGAGCGGCAAAAATGATGGGGATTAAAATTTGAGGAAGTTTTTTGACAAGATTTTTAAAATAAAGAATAACTAAAGTTAGAGCTAACAATGGAGCAATCAGACGAGCAGAATGGTAAATATAAAGAGATAAAACATAAAAAATAACAAAAATACTAAAGTTTTTTATAAATTTTTCTTGAATTGATTTAAAGAAAAAATAAGTCCCCATCATAATTAAAGAAAGAGCAGCAGAAGATTCCCAAGCCCCTCGACTAAAGTGAATATGCCATGGAGAAAAAGTTAAAACAGTGGCGGTTATAAGAGCTAATTTATTATTTTTTGAGAGTAATAAAATTAATTTGTATAAAAATAAAATGGTTAAAACCGAAAGAATTAAATTGGGAAGACGAACTGCCAATGGAGTAAGTCCTAAGACTTTAATAAAAGGCAGGGCTAAATAAACATAACCACCTGGTTTGAAATCACCAAATGATTTGAAATGGAGTGGCCAAGCGGCACCATGTTCATCTTTACCAGTTTCTAGTAAAGAATAAGCATTGTAACCGAGAGCCGCCTCGTCTGGATTTAGGGCTGGAGTTGACCAGAGATTAATACCACGAATTAAAAAAGCGATAACAAGAATAATAATGATTGGTAGTTTATTGACTTTGGTAGGCATAAAAAGTAGACATTCCATTAATTGGACTTAAAGGAATGAAATTTTTAAAATCCTCTTTTTTATCTATGCCTTGGCGATAGATTTCATCAAGAGAAAAAATGGATAAAGTTTTTGGTAAATTTTTAACATACTCAAATTGAACACTACCAAATTTAAATTTATCGATTTGTTCAATTTTACCAGTGTCACCGGATAAGCTTTCAGTTAATTTAGCTTGAGATTGATATTTGATTGGATCGTATTTGGAATAAAAAAGATAGAAAATATATGGTTGTCCATAAAAATCGGTAACATAAACTTGGTCAAATTGATTTTGATATTCATTAACAAAATTCATGGTTTCTTTATAACCATAAAGAAAATCACTAGGACTTTTTTTAACCATGTGGTTTAAATAAAGATCACCATAATAAATAAAGGAAATTAAATAGGCTCCAATAATTAGAAAATAAACAAATATATTTTTAAACTTTTCAGTAAAAAAATAAACGCCTAGAGCAGCAAAGTAAATTAAAGGAATAGAAAAAGACATTGATCGAACAGCTTGAATAGTGTCGCGAGTAAGAGCGGCAGGGATAGGAGAAACTAAAAGCCAAAATAAGAAAAACCAATTTATTTTATCTATTTTGGAACGACTTAGAGCAAAAAAGATACCAATTACTAAAAAAATTAGACTTGGATAAAGGAGGACACCAATGTAAGGAGCTGAATGACGTGGACTTTGCCAATCCCCTTCAAAAGCCAAAAATCTAGGAGAAAAATGATTGAAATAACGAAGTAAAAAATTACGACCAAAGAACATATAATGATTATGAAAAATATCATAATCTATTTGATTACTCTCACTTTTAATAATAGTGGTTTCTTCTTGGTTTCGAGGATAGGAAAAAATACTAACCACATTTAAACGATTACCATTTTGAGAGAATAAAAGACCATAAACTATAGGGATTGAAAAGATAAAAAGCGGAAGAATAAAACCGGGAATAAACTTTTTAAAATTTATTTTTTTGAGGTTTATTAAAAACAAAACAATAATCAAAAATAAACTTATCATTTTGCCAGCTTGGTAAGTAAAAAGAGTTAAACCAAAAATTAATGAGGAAAAAATAATAAATTTACTTTTCTGACTATTAATAAATTTAAAAAATAAATAAGAAGCTAAAATTAATTCAAAAGTTAAAATATTAGTTTCCCAACCACCTTTAGAAAAATGAATAGAATAAGGATTAAAAACAGTTAAAATGGCAGCAATAACGGCAGTTTTATGAGCTTTTTGATTAATCTCTTTTATAAGAAGGAAAAGGAAAATAGGAATAAGAGAGCCTAAAATTATTGAAGGAAGTCTGACCGCTAAGGTGGTTAAACCAAGAGCTTTAACAAAAGGAATAACTAGATAGATGTAAACACCTGGTTTGTAATCTCCGAAAGATTTAAAAATTATAGGTAAAATTTGACCGTACTCATCCTTGCCAGTTTGTAGAATTGAGTAAGCGTTGTAGCCAATAGAAGCTTCATCCCAAAGTAAGGGAGGATATTGGTTGGCATTAAAAAATCTGATGGCAAAAGCAGCAATAAAAATAAAAATAAAAAATATTTTATTATTTTTGAACATAAGTTTCTAAAATATCAAAAGCAGGTTTTTGATCTAAAAAGTAAATAGTTTTAAGTAATTTACTATTATCCTTATTATAGTTGTCTGGAGAGGTTATTAAAAGGGTTTTTTGATTTATGTTTTGAGAATTTTCTTTTATTTCCCAATCATTAACAAATTTAATTTTGTCAAAAGCATTAACCCAATACCAATCGGCATGAAAATCAGTATTTAAATTAGAATCGGCTAAATAAGATTTAGGATTCCATGGCCAATAAAATAAAACAAATTCATGAGCTTCACCGTACTTTTTGGTAAAAATTATTTGATCATAGTTATGGTAATTATCTTTGACATAATTAACAGCTTCTTTGTAACCATATTGCCAAGCAGAAGAATAATTTTTTGAGTAATCAAAGAAATAATTTTGAAGATATTTAATTGATTGAATGGATAAAATTATTAAGAAAAGAACAGTAAAAATTGAGGTTATTTTTTTATTCCTTAATAAAGAAAGAATTTTTGAAAAACCATAAACTATAAAAATTTGAGGTAAAGGCAAAATGGTCATGGCTCGAATGATAGGAAAATCACCAACAGTAACAACAGCCGGAACCAGACCGATTAGAAACCAGAATGAGAGAAAAAGAGGAATTCCTTGGTTTTTAATTGATTTAATTATTACTATCATTAAACCAATGTAGAAGAATGGCAGACAAACAGAATAAAGAACTCCAGTATTAGGAATGTTAAATTGGAAATTTTGGGTGCTGTTGAAAAATAGAATTTTAGGATTAATAAAACCAAGATAATTTTTTGCAACGATTTCACAAAAAACAGTAACTCGATTATAAAGAAGCTTGGCAATTAATGGATTACCTTGATAATTATTACGATTATTTTCAATAACGTTGATGGTGGTTGGATTAATAGCAAAAACCCAACGACTTCTGGCTTGAGCGTCTTTATTAAAAGTATTAATTATTTGAGGAATTAATAAGAAAGACAAAACTAATAAACTAGATAAAAATATTTTTTTATGGTTTTTAAATTGTTGTTTTAATTGTTTGAAAAAAACTATCACAAAGATAAAAAGTAAAATAGGGACAACTATTTTAGTGTTGTGATAAGCATAAGTGGAAAGAGAAGTAAAAAATACAGCTGGTAAAAGAAAGTTTATTTTTTTAAGAGATTTAATTAAAAATAAAATTCCTAAAACAAGAAAAAATTGAGCTACAGTGGATTGAAAAACAGCTCTTGAAGAAAAGAAAGTCCAAGGAGAAATAGCTACTAAAAACATTAACAAATAAGATAATTTTTTGTTTTTGAAAATTTCGTAACCGAGAAAATAAGAAACAATAACCAAACCAAAACCACACAAAGCGGAAACCATTCTGGTTGTCCAAATGTTTAAACCAAATAAATAAACAAAAGGAATAGATAGGTACATGTTGAGAGTGGTTGGATAATCACCATAAGCTCTAAAATTAAAAATAGGCCATGATTTCCTCCACTGATCTTGACCTGTTTTAATTAAACTGTAAGCATTGTAACCATGACTAACTTCATCCCAATTTAGACCAACAGGAAATTTATCTAGTTGCCAGAACCTAAGAAGAAAAGCGATTAGGGTAATGAGGATAAATAAAAGATACTTTTTACTTTTCATTTTTTTTAAATTTTGATTTTATCCCCATAATTATAACCAAAACTAAGCTAATAAGACTGATTGAATTGCTAATAGTACGAATTGGAGTATTTTTGAATTCCAATAAAATTGAATGATTACCGGAAGTGACATTAAATTCGATTAGACCTAAATCTTTATTAATAGTAAAGTCGGTTTTTTGACCATCAATAAATAATTGCCAATTTGGAAAATAAACTAAAGGTAAAATAATTTTGCCATTAGAGTTGGAAACAGTGTTCAAGGTGATTCTGTTGCTAGTTTTGACATAATTACTAACAACAACACCTTCTGAAACAGTTGGTTGATTAGGAGCGAAACTATTAGGAAAATTCTGACCAAAACTTGGCCAATAATCTTTTAGACCAGCTCCACTTTGAGCTACAATTTCAGTTGGGGAAAGTTTCTGATTATCGGTTAAATTTGGATACCAAATATCTTCTTTAAAATAGGAAAAATTTAAAAGAATGGTAATAATGGAAATTAAAACAACAGTTAAAATTTGAAATTTTTTATTGATTAGTAAAATGATAGAACCAGCAACAAAAGAAGACGCAAAGATAGCAATTGATAGAAAACGCCATGGAAATTGATAGAAAGCCATAAAAGGAAGGTTTTTCCAAATAAAGGTTGATTTGTTGTGAGTTAGAAAAACTGAAAAAAAGAAAACTAGAGAAAATAAAATAATAAAAATGAAGTTTTCTTTTATTTTTTTTCTTTTGAAAAATAAAAAGATAATAGCAACTAATGGTATTAACCATTGAATAATTCCAACTGAAAAAGCCATGTCGTCGATTGGACCCCATAGTGAGGCACCGTAACCCCAAAAACGAGAGATAAAAAGCTGGCTTAAAGTGGCAAAATGAATAATATATTGAAAATATCCTTGGGTCATAGTGTCGACGGTGACAAAATTCTTTTCCAGAAGAGCTGGAAGTAAAAAGAAAGAACTAATTCCAATTGAAACTAAAACCGGAACAGTTAATTTTAAAATTGATTTAATGTTTAGATTTTTATTTTTAAACAACAGAACTAAAGAATAAATTACTAAAACTGGGGCGATGGCTAAACTAGTAAGGTTGTGGCTTAATAAAAGAGCAGATAGAGAGATGATTAAACCAAAAATTCTAAAATCTAAATTCAAAATTCTAATATTTTTAGAATTAATAAATTTGGTGAGAAAATAAAAAACCCAAGGAATAAGATTAATAGCCATCGACTCAGCAATGGCACCACGAACCCAACTATCGGTAGCTTGGTAAGGAGCTAAAAGAAAGACAATAGCTGAAATAAAACCACCATAAGTTCCAAAGAAAAGACTGGCAAAAAAATACATACCAAAAATTCCAATAATATGACAAAGAGCAAAAGTAATTTTTAGACTATTAATAAGACTAAAACCAACAAGATGAAAAACTTCAGAAACGCCATAAGTTAAAGGAGAATAATAGTTAAAAAGAGGGTAACTATAGCCCATTCCCCCATCTTTGATTAAACGGCAAGGAATTTGACCATCTTTTAAACATTTATCTAACTGATCAAGTCTAAAGATATGCATGTCATCCATCATGGAAAAAAGTCCCGGTCGCATAAGTCGATAGAAGGTAATAAAAGAAAGTAAGAAAAGACAAATTAAAATAATAATATTTTTTTTATTTTTCATTAATTAAAAGTGATTAAATAAAATTGTTCTTGTTCAGTGTATTTTTTTTCAACTTGATCAAGCTGTTGAAGATTAATTTTTGTTTGATGATTTTTATTATAGTCTTCTAAATTGGTTTTAATTTTAATTAGTTCTCTTTCTGGAATGACAAATAAACTGTTTTTTGGAAGAGTATTAAACATACTAGACCACTCAATGTTACCAAGATAATATTTGTTTTCAGTTTGCATGCCAGTAAAAAATTGATTATTGTCCCAAACTAAAGATGAAGCTGGAGAAATATTTTTATCTTGAGGAAGGTATTCAGAGTAGTTTAAAAAGAAAGGCATAAACGGTTCATAGGAGTTTATAAAATAAGTTTTCGAATAATTAATAGTAATAGCTTTAGTGACCGCTTGTTTCATGCCATAGTGCCAATCACGGGCAGAAATGTTTGGATAATGAAAATAATATTGATGAATAAAACTACTAAAACAAATTAAATATAAAAACAAAATAAAACTAATTAATAGTTTTGATTTACTAAATTCAAAAATTTGTTTAAGACCAAGAAGAGAAAAGAAAATTAAAAATGGCAACATTAAAATAAGACGAGTGGCATGAGGAAAATTAGAATCACGAGTTAGAGCAAAAGAAATTGGAGTAAGAACTAAATTAATTAAAAAAAATAAATAAAACTTTTTATTTGGTGATTTTGTAAAGAAGACACAGGAAATCCCCAAAATAATTAAAAAGAAATCTGGAAGAAGTAAATTACCAACAGTTTGGATGCCTTGACGGAGATTACCATCCCCTTTTAAAAATAAGAAATCAGTGGAAAAAGAGGAAAAATAATTATTAATAAATTTTTCAGAAATCTGAACAACTTTATTGTGGTAAATTTTAGAAATAAACATTGGTTTAAGACCAATCTGTTGACCGTAAACCATGGCTGAGTCTTCTTGACGATAATTATCGACGGTTTTACTAATAGTAGGATCACTAAAAATACTAATGTAAGAGAAACGATAACCAGCTCGACCCTTAAGAGTGTCGGAAACGATTGGTAAACAAATTAAAATCACTAAAAGAATGGCAATTAATTTGTTTTTAAGAGAAATTTTATTAATGGTTTTAAACCAAATTAAATAAAGAGTTAGAAAAATAAAAACTAAATGGAGTTTGGCGGTGCTATAGGAATAAGTAAGTAAAGCAAAGGAAACAAAAGAAAGAAAAAGATTTTTAACTTGATTGTTTTTAATAAATTTTATCCAAAAATAAATTCCTAAAAGAGTTAAAAAAAGCATGTTGGTAACAGCAAAACCGGCTCGACTAAAATGGAAAAGCCATGGAGAAATTGAAAGTAACAATCCACCAATGATTGACCAAACTTCATTTTTAAGTAAAAGATTGATGGTTAAACAAAAAATAAGAACAGTTAGAGCTCCAAAAACAGCGGCAGGAATTCGAACCGAAGCATCAGTATGACCAATAAATTTTTGAGTTAAGGCAACGGAATAAATGAAAAGAGATGGTTGCCAATCTGAATAAGAATGAAAATGAACAGGAAATTTATTACCAAAATAATCAGTTTGATATTTGTTAAAAATAAAAGCTTGATAACTAATGTCAGATTCGTCGGAATATAAAGATGGAGGGACAGTAGTGTTTTTATATAAATAAAGAGACAGAGAAAAAAGAAAAAGTATAATCAGACAAATTTTAAAAAATAGTGAAGATTTTTTCATTTAAAGATAACCTATTTTATATTAAATTATGATTAAAAGATTGATTAGAACGATGATAAATAGATAAAATCCAGCTTGAAAAATATTTCTTGATTTAAAATTATTTATTTGTTGATTTAAATTATCTTCGAAAGATTCTTTGATATTGCGAGCTGTAAAAGTGGTTTTGAAATTAATATTATTAGTATCTTTGTCACCATAAATATAAAGGAGATTATCTTTTGGACTGTCGCTAGTAATTTTTAGATAAAAAATATCACCTTTTTTTGAATTGATTGGTGAAAATTTAAAGTTAATCCATCCTGGATCTTCAATGCCTCGACCAGAAATACTAAAAGATTTTATGGTTTCATAATTACTATTTTGAACTTCAATATAAACCATATCAATACTTTTTAGAGCTGGATTTTTTAATAAAACAGAGACAGAATTAAGATTATTTTTATCAGAAATAAAAGATTGAATATATGAGTGATTGATATCTAAAGGTAAAATATTTTCAAATGAAATTTGATTAATTCCTGGTTTTTCTTTTAAAAATATTGTTGGCATTATAATTAATAGAAAAAAAATAAAAAATATTTCAGTTGGAATAATTAAAAACAACTTATTTATTTTTAGCATAAGAAATTGAACCGATAATACCTAAAAATAAAAGTAGATTATGAATATTTTTTTGAATAATAAGAGGATCTAAATGAGTTCTTAGTTTGATTAATTGAAATGGTGAAGTAAGTTCGATAAATAATGAATTTATGGAAGTTAAGTGACCCCAAAAAAGAAAATTATCATTGAAAAGAAAAATATAAGAAAAGATTAGAATAAAGAAAGAAATTAAAAATAGTTTATTGATTTTTTTAGAATTAATAAAAATAGAAATAATAAACGGGAAAAACCAAATTATCCATTGAGGATGAAATTTAACTAGACCAATAAAAATTAAAAAAGTTTGAACAATAGCAATTTCAAATTTTTGTTTTGATTTAGAAAAAGTGTAATTTGCAAGAATAATTAAATATAATATTGGAAAGACAGGAATATTGAATATTTCGTATTCTAATATTTTTTGGGTTAAACCTGAGCCTAAAAAGGAATTAATAAAACTAGTTTGAGTAATAAAAGGAAGAACGGTAATAATTAAAGGGAGTAAGGAAAACCAACAATATTTTAAATGTTTTAAAATTTCCTTTGGGTTGTAGAAAAATATAAAAGGAACGAAAATGATAGGGTACATTTTAAGGGCAATAGCAATTCCGATTGAAAGGTAAGAAAATAATAATTTATTCTTTTTAAGAAAATAAAAAGAAAGAAGAGTTAAAAAAGATGGCAAAATATCAAAATTACCCAAGATGTAGATTAAATAAATTGAAATAGGATTAAATAACCAAAAATAAAATATTTTTGAATTTTTGAAAGTTTTTAAAAGTAAAAAAGCTAAGCCAATATCTAAAATTAAATAAGGAATTTTAAGAAAAAACATATAAAAAATAATATTTGAATGATCATTTCTGGTTTCTCCCCAATCGTTAAGCCATAAATAAAAATCATTACCCAATAAAGGTTTGGTAATAGTTTGAGTTAAGCCAAAAGTGTAATAGGTTAATGGTAAATAATTAAAAGTATCTTTATAACCTAAGTTACTTTTATTATCAAAAAGATATTCATAAATATTAAAAACACCTTTGGAAAAAAACTGGAAATGGAAATGCTGAGATTTCATATCAGGATGATAGAAAAAAGGCATGACTAAAAGTCGAATCAAAATAGCTAAAAATATAATTTTTTTATTTATTTGAGGCATTAACTTTGGTGAAATAGTTTTAAAAATTTAGATTTTTTTTGACCAGACCAAATAGTTAAGTTGATTAGATAATGTTTTATTTTCCCATGATATTTAATACTACTAGGAATTAAACGTCGCCATTGATTGGCTGATGAAGCTAATTTAGCTCCACTAAAACCATGGCGATGGATAACTTTACATTCAGGATAATAAACAATATCTTTTTTAGCTTGATGAACGCTTCGGCAAAGATCTAAATCTTCAAAATAGAAAAAATATTTTTCATTCCAACCACCAATTTTTTTGAAAAAATCTTTATTAATCATTAAGGCGCCACCGGAAATTGACCAAACAGATGATGGTTTAGAAAGATTGGGTAAATATTTTAAATATTTATCTTTTTGACCAAGCCAGAACTCTTTAAAGGCGTTGTTGATGTTTTGTTTTGGAAAGACAGACGATTGCGGGGTTAGATCGATATTTAAGAATTGAGGACCAATGGCACCAATATTGGAATTAGTTTGAAGATGTTGATACATTTGAATTAAACTGCCATCTATTAATTCCATGTCTGAATTTAGGAAAAGTAAAAATTGACCGTCGGCAATTTTAACAGCTTGGTTATTGGCTTTGGCAAAACCTAAATTTTCTTTATTTTTGATAAGCTTTAAACCTTTTATTTTTGATAAAACTTCAACCGTATTATCAGTGGAACCATTATCGATAATTATGATTTCGTAAGAAAAATTTTTTAGGTGTTTTTGAATGGTTTGAATACATTTTTTGGTAACTTCAGCAGTATTCCAAGTTGGAATGATAATAGAAAGATTCATTTTAATTATCTAGAAAAAAGTTTAAATATTTCTTGGTCGGTTAGTTTTGGAAAGATGATTGGTGGTTTGGAATGTCTGATTTGTTTATTGGCAGCTCTAATAATTTTTATATAGTTTGGACCAGATAAAACTCTAAAGAATAGAGCGATTTTATTTAATCCTAATAATTTTTTGTCAGTAATATTACGCCAGACATTTAATAAACGATTTCTTTCTTTG
>Ga0209373_10001212_pt1 | contig 32072 bp, 29 predicted proteins | sample Higcelweek5metaG_FD_187173 | JGI IMG/M metagenome (GOLD analysis project Ga0209373, IMG submission 187173) | Freshwater pond sediment microbial communities from the University of Edinburgh, under environmental carbon perturbations - High... | ecosystem: Environmental > Aquatic > Freshwater >... | reverse complement strand
AATATGCGGTCGGACCGGCAATTCCCGTTATTGAAACAGAAATGTCCGTACCGAGAAGTTTTCTGCAACCTTCTGCCATTTGTGCTGCACATTCACGGCTGACAGATCCCATGTCGGAAAGAACATCCTGGGTGACGCCAAGCAATTGCTCTTTAATCCCGTTGTCGTATGCCACAATACTACCGGTAAGAACTTTTGATGCTCCGGGCACGTCGACGAAATCGGATGATGCCATGCCTGCTGTGCAACTCTCTGCAAAGGATAATGTCATGCCTTTGGAACTAAGCAAATCATAAACAACTTCTTTAAGAGTCCTTTTCCCGATCTCGTATATATAATCGCCAAAACGCTCACGGAAAATATTGATAATCGGAGTAATCAGATCCTGTTCGATTCCGGGCTCGATTCGCTGGGTAATTCTGAACAGACACTCTCCTTCGGAGGCATACGGAGCAATGGTCGGATTCGTCTGTCCGTCAATTAAATCCTTAACTCGTTCCTCTGCAGCGGACTCTCCGACGCCGTACAACCTAATGTATTCCGTGCGAAAACGAACGGCATTGTACTTTTCGAGAATCGGGCGAACCTGATCTTGAAACATTGGAATCAATTCGGACGGCGGTCCCGGTAGCAGAATCAGATACGCCGAATGATCCGGAGCCTCTTTGGTTCCTGCTTTGCATTCGAACATTGCCCCCGGCGCAGTACCGTTTGCATTTTGAAAAACAGTTGAGCCCGGCGGAACCATGGCTTGTTTCTTATTGCTTGACGGCATCGTCCGGCAGATTCTTTGAAAAAACTGTGACATCTGCTTATAGCTTTGCTCATGTAATTCAAGCGAAAGGCCCGCGGCATCTGCAGCAGTTGCCATGGTGATGTCATCGGCTGTCGGACCGAGCCCCCCTGTCAGGATGACAAGATCTGCCCTGGATGCGCTTGTTTTTATCTGCTCTAATAAACGGTCGCGGTTATCACCGATTACTATTTGTCTATAAGAAGATATCCCCAAGGACGCCAGTTCTGAGGCAAGGAAGTTGGCGTTTGTATTAATGACTTGCCCCATCAGGAGTTCTGTACCGACACAAATAATCTCTGCGGTTCGAATCGTTGGCGTGCTGTTCATAAGACGGCCTCCTTTGACATTATGTTCCGATATGCTTGTAAAGTATTTTGCATCAGTAGTGTCGTAGTCATCAATCCTACTCCGCCGGGGACGGGCGTTATTGCACCGGCAATCTCCGCGACCTCCTCGAAAAGCACGTCGCCCCGAACCTTATTGTCGGCATCGCGATTGATACCGACATCGATAACGACGGCACCCTGCTTGATATAGTCACCTGTAACAAAACCGCTCTTGCCGATTGCAGCCACCAGAATATCGGCCTGTCGGCAGACTTCTTTTAGATTTCGTGTCTTGGAGTGTGTGATCGTAACGGTCGCATTTTCATTGAGCATCAATGCGGCAAGAGGTTTTCCGACGATGTTACTCCTTCCGATCACGACACAGTGCTTACCTGCGATCTCGATTCCCGAGAGCTTAAGCATTTCTATACAACCGAGCGGGGTACATGGTACAAGACAATCCTTGCCCATGGACAATAATCCCTTATTAATCGGGTGAAAACCGTCAACATCTTTTTCCGGATATATGGCTGAAATGACCGAAAACTCATCCAGATGCGGCGGCAACGGCATTTGACAGAGGATGCCGTGCACATTTTTGTCCTTATTGAGTTGATCGATAAGACTCATAAGATCAGCTTCGGAGGTATCTTTTTCGAGAATATATCCGAAAGAGCGAATCCCGACCTCTTCGCAAATTCTTCTTTTGTTACGTACATAGATCGACGAGCCCGGATCGTCGCCGACGAGAATAACGGCCAGCCCGGGGGGCACAAAGTCGGGATTCTCCTTATTTAAACAAATTAATTCGTCGATTTCGCACTTAATTCGCTCGCGAATTCGAGCTGAGATTTCTTTTCCCGAAATAATGGTTGCGGACATACTAGTCCCCTTTCCTTGCCTGAATTTCAAGCCATTGTGTTTGAGTTACTAAGAGTTTTCGAGGTTTGCTTCCCTCGAATGCACCGATATATCCTTTATCCTGCATGGTATCAATGAGCCTTGCCGCTCTGGGATAACCGATATTCATACGACGTTGCAAAATGGATACGGAAGCACATCCGGCAGTAAGAACAATGTCGACGGCTTGATTAAGCAATTCATCTTCACCGTTAGAATTTGCGGCAAAATCACCATGATGAGCGAGGGAAGCGGAAACAATCGCTTCTGCGGTCTCCGGATCATAAGTGCCAAGATTCTGAGCTTTAAGAAAATCAATGACCGCCTCAACTTCTCCGTCCGACACAAAAGCGCCTTGGCCTCTCTGAGGCTTTGCCATACTTTGCGGATAATAAAGCATATCGCCTCGTCCCAGTAGTTTTTCGGCGCCGCCCATATCCAGAATTGTCCGGCTGTCCACTTGAGAAGAAACCGCAAAAGCAATTCTTGAAGGAATATTTGCCTTAATTACACCGGTAATGACGTCGACCGACGGGCGCTGTGTTGCGATAAGCAGATGAATACCGGCCGCTCTTGCCATTGCAGTTAGCCGGGCAATGGATTCCTCAACCTCTTTGGATGCAATTTGCATCAAGTCCGCAAGTTCGTCGATGACAATCAATATAAGAGGTAATGATGGTTCTCTGTTCATTTTAAGCTCTTCGTTGTATCCTCTAAAATCACGAACGCTGGCTTCCGCAAACAAAGAATATCTCCTTGTCATTTCTCCTACGGCCCAGTTCAACGTGTTTGCTGCTTTTTTGGGATCGGTTACGACCGGTGCAAGCAAATGAGGAATGCCGTTATACATCGACAGCTCGACGACCTTCGGGTCTATCATAATCAATTTGACTTCATCCGGTGTTGCTTTGCAAAGAATGCTTATAAGTATTGAGTTGATACAGACCGATTTTCCTGAACCAGTCGCGCCTGCAATGAGTAAGTGCGGCATTGTCGTCAGATCACAAAGAATCGGATTTCCGGGGATATCTCTTCCAAGGGCAACTGTAAGCGGTGATGTATTCTTTTTGAACGTCGGAGAGTCAATGAGACTGCGAAGCGTTACAGGTGTTGTCTCAGAATTGGGTATTTCAATTCCGATGGCGGCTTTCCCCGGTATCGGCGCCTCAATTCTAACGCCGACAGAAGCCATTGCCAGGGCTAAGTCATCCGTAAGATTCACAATACGGCTCACCTTTATGCCCGGTCCCGGAGATAATTCAAAACGCGTTATTGCGGGTCCGTGTGTGACATTCACTACGGTAGCCTCAACGCCAAAGCTTGCAAGGGTATCCACAAGCTTCTTACCTTGTGCGGCAAGGGATGCTTTCGTTGAACGGCCGGTATCATCGTTCTTGTCCGGATGAAGTAGTGCTGAGGGAGCCGCGCGATAGGTCGGCCTCGGTATATTCGCACGCTGCGGGACTTGATTTCCGGCGGATGGAGAGCTTACAGAACGCGAAGCCGTAGATGCCGGAGGTTGTTTAGTAACAACTTTTTGCACATCTGCATTGCCTTCTGCTATTCGGTCCGGACTATATTCAACCCCGTTCGTGTCTATTCTTCGAATCGGAATATGTTCAACAACTTTCGCCTGCGATCCATAGGGCACCGTCTTAATATCAAGCCATGTGGCTTCGCTTTTCGGGCGCAAAAAGTCCGGAAGATCAGAGGGTGCAGGTACGACTGCAGTTGGTAAAGGATCTGCGGCGTTTTTGATGAAGTCGGTATTCACCTTTTGTTCGCCCCGATTGATAGAATTCTTTGAAGAATTCGCTGAATTGGGAATCGCAGGCTTAGACAAATCCACATCAAAAGATGAATCTCCGCACCTGTAAGAAGATGCTGTCATGGGTGTATCCGTGCCTTCGAGATCAATGAAACCCTGCGGTTCATTGAATTCGATTTCATCAAACGGAGATGTGTCTACCGCAAAAGATGTATCAAAAGAATCCATTTCTTTTCCGGCTGCCTGTTGCTGCATATATTCTCGCCGCGAATCTCTCCCTGAACGAATCGCGTCCGACGCGCGCTGTGTGGATGATTTAATCGCCTCTGCCGTCCTGGATGCGGTTTTAGTTAAAGAAACATTGAAAATAAGCACCACCTGTGAAAGAGTAAAAGCCACCAATATGATCATCGCACCGGTTTTCGCAGCAAGAAGTCTGAGGGCAAGAGCAATTGATCCACCGATCACGCCGCCTGTCCATAATGGTGCCGATGATTCCGGCTTCAAATTAGAAGAATCAATTCCTGATTTCCATAAAACAGAGATCGCATTTGTGACGCGAGCTTCATTTTTAAGTGAATCAAATGAAAGCCCGCGAATGATCTCGGGGGCTACAGTAATTACAGCCATAATCGATGATGCACACACCAGAAGCAGAAGAACTGATTTTACTCGGATCGGAGCAACGTCTTTACGCTTTTCGAGGAAATAATCGATGGACGCATAAATCAGCAAAACCGGGATCGCGTATGCGGCGGTTCCCAGGAGTCCTTTTCCGATACTTCTGAGCATCTCTCCAAGAATGCCCGTCATTGCGGAAGGCAGATAATATGAGATGCCGAAAATAACGGCAAATGCGAAATACACCACTCCGGAGACTTCTCTTCTGTGATTTATTGGTGTGACTTCGCTCAAATTTTCAGCCTCCTTGCTGTTTTCAGCAATGCAATGACTGATTTAGCATCGCAAATACTGCCATCCTCAATATTTTCAAGAAGCTTGGATAATGGAATCTTAACGACATTCAAGAATTCTCCCTCATCCGGATTTGCCTGTCCCTCAGTCAGTCCGGTTGCAAGATACATATGAAGAATCTCGGAACAGTATCCGGGAGAAGAATACATCCGTCCCAGATCAACAACGCTATCCGCGCGAAGCCCGGTCTCTTCAAGCAATTCTCTGATCGCGCATTCTCGGGGGTCCTCGCCCGGCTCAAGTTTTCCGGCCGGCGTCTCAAGCAAAACCTTTTGAAAAGGTGCGCGAAATTGTCTGACCATATAAACATTATTATCTTTATCGAGCGGAACAATTGTTGCTCCGCCGTTATGACGAACAATCTCGCGTTTTCCCGGCTCTCCGTTAGAAAGCGTAACTTCCATCACTTCAGCAGAAAAAACACTTCCGGAAAACATCTTCGTCCGACTGACCACCGTTTCTATTAAGTCATCTTCAGAAGTCAGCGCTTCTTCGTCCCCGGTAATGAAATCAATGCCACTAAGCTTATCTTCATCCATCATCATACTTTCCCGTTGACGCTTCGAAAATCAGCGATTGCCGCAACCGCCAAAGCGTCACACCTCTCATTATACTCGTGTCCTGAATGACCCTTGATCTTAATCCATTCAATCCGGTGAAGTTCAGATAGCCGGTCTAATTCCTTCCATAGATCTAAATTACTGACTATTTGTTTGGTGCTGTTCTTCCAGTTGTTCATTTTCCAGTTCGCAAGCCAACCCAACTTGAAAGCATTTACCAGATACGCGCTATCACTATGAAGCAGAACATGGCAGGGCTTCTTCAGTCGATTCAAGGCTTCAATGGCCGCAATCAGTTCCATCCGGTTATTGGTCGTTGATTCACATGCACCGGAGATCTCCTTTTCACGGTCACCGGAAACAAGAACAGCTCCCCATCCGCCCGGTCCGGGATTGCCTGAGCAAGCACCGTCTGTGTAAATCTTAACAACGGCATGTTCAGTCACTCTCCGCCTCCAGCCAACAGTTTAGTTTTTGCATCTGCAGCCAGAACAGCCGATTCGACAGCATAACGGAACCCGTTTTTTTCAAGAGCAAGTACACCTTCGATGGTCGTTCCACCCGGAGAACATACTTGATCTTTTAGGAATGCCGGATTCTGTCCGGTTTCGATAACCAGCTTACCTGAGCCCATCACAGTCATCGCGGAAATTTCATATGCCACTTTGCGCGGAATACCCAGCTTAACAGCCGCATCGGCAAGGGACTCAATAAACAACATGACATATGCGGGGCCGGTGCCGGATACACATCCGATTGCATCCAACGTCGATTCATCACAAGGAACCACCAGACCGCAGGTTTTGAACAAGGAAAGAACAAATTCCTGTTCTTGATCATTGGTTCCGTTAAAGCAGACTGCACTTACACCGGAACCGACCATTGCCGGTGTGTTGGGCATAACTCTTACAATCGGAGTATCTTTTCTGACAAGGCGCATGATTCTCGATATTGTCACTGATGCGGCAATTGAAATGACCACCGCAGTAGAAGGAAGCTTATTCTTCATGCTTTCAAATGTCGCTTCGAACACTTGCGGTTTAACAGCCAGAAGGACATAATCCACTTTGTCGACTGTCTCAGCGATTGAAGGAAAAGCTTTACATCCGGTTTTTTTGGCAAAAGCATTCAGCTTGGCCGTTTCAATATCATAGAGTCGGATTTCTTCCGGCTTCAGAACACCCTTACGAAGGAATCCGGAAACTAACGCCTGACCCATATTACCGGTTCCGATAACAGCAAATACCACTTTACGGTCCTCCTTATGCGATAAAATAACAAGTATGAACGCGCATTCGTTCAAAGAAATGATATCATTCAACTTGACACGATGCAAACCGTCCATTACACTTGTGAATGTTTCATTTGCGTGACAAGCGCACCTGAAACATTCCATATTTAGGGGAGTGGCTCAATGGTAGAGCAGCGGTCTCCAAAACCGCTGGCTGCAGGTTCGAATCCTGTCTCCCCTGCCAAGCAAAAGTCCCGTGGCTGTAAAGCTTCGGGACTTTTCGATTTCTATGATAATGGCTAAAATATGCAACCTGTCCTTTTTTGCCCTTAATTGTTTCAAAAATGATTCAATTAAGTAAAATTGAACGAATATAATAGCACTCAAGAAGATATAAACGCTTGAAAATAGTCCTGCCCATTCCCCTGCCGTTACTGACCGCACATGCGCTTATTTCGCTTGTGTACAAATGTGTTTCATATTTATAAACGTCTTCGTAAGCCAATCTCAAATCATAACCCGGTTTTTCAATATTCTTAACTAGATCTTTGAGGGATCATCTAGTCAAATACAGGTACATAGTCCGGAGCGCACGCCGCACGGATACAAAGCCAGATCTGTTCGGCGGTTGTTCGTCCGAGCGACAGTTCCGGAAGTTCGTCCGGAAGAAAGAAAGCGCATTCCTCCGTTTCTATGTTCGGTTCAAACACGCCGCCCGTCCTTCTGCAGGACATGATAATTTTGTAGATGCCGTAGGGAAGCTGAACCGGATTTTTCTTTTTCGCATCGAGTACGGCGATGATGCTTTCCGCTTCAACCGTAAAGCCCGCTTCCTCTTTTACTTCTTTGACGACATTTTCGGAAAGCGACAGATTGACCTCGGCCCAGCCGCCGGGAAGAGACCATTTGCCGTCGATTTGTTCTTTTACAAGAAGGATTCTGCCGTCCTCCACAACCGCAGCCCTCACGTCGATCTTGGGTGTCTGGTATCCGTCTTCGCTGCAGAACAGTTCGAAGATCCGTTCTTCGGGGATCCCGGCATACTCACTCATGATCTCGGCCGACAATTCACGTAGCTGCTGAAACCTCTCAAGATCGTATTTATCCTTTGAATACGTTAAACCGTTCTGCGCTACGGACTGAATCCGGATCACCCAATCTAGCCATTTTTCTCTCACGAAAAGCCTCCTCGTGATACTACGTTGCCGCTTATGTAGACGCCTCCGTATTCAACTGTTGTGATTGCCCACATCACAAACAAACGCCTTTAAACTAATTGGTTTTTCTGTTATCTATATAATCGTTCAGGTCAATGCTTTCTAAGTATCCGCTTTTTGAATCCAATAGATCTATTCTATATTCAATAGTATAGATAATATTTTTATCAACTTGTATTTTACTGTATGTGTCCTTATCGCACTTGATTTTAACTAGGTTATTTGTGTTAACCTGTTTAATGAGTAAATAATAGTTTGACGAATCGTCAGTTTCCTTTGATTCAATATTGGTTAAACCGCTCACGTAGTAACCAGTAGATGTAAGAGAACGAGTAAAAGTCGCACAAGTTCCCACAATTATAATCAGAGCAACAATTAATATTGATGATTTCAATATTGAGTTATCTCCCTTGCTCTTTACTTTCTTCATTATAAATATCAAACTGTAAATGCCAGTTATAAGCATGAGTACAAGAATTGAGATGAGAGCATATTCCGATATGCGAAATATTCCATCATACATATTTGCCCAAGAATATTGCATTAAAAAACAATCTGCCCAGAACAATATAACTGAAACGAGAAACAAAACAATTGATATTGCCATTCCCTTCACCTCATATAGATATTTATAATTGCTTTTTTCATCTTTATTCTTCAAAATAAGAATTTGCGTGTTCATGCTATTATACATATTTTTGCTATTTGACATAAACATTTAAGATAATTTAGAGCGACCCTTTATCTCTTTTAGAAGAAGAAACGCCATTTATAAAGTTTCCTGTGTTAATTTAAATATCTTGTCACCCCAATCATCATCTTGTGGCCCAACAAGAAACACTTTGAATCCATAACTCTTTCCATTTTGATAAACACTTACATCATCATCAATATGCAAATCAATTCTATACTTCGCAGGATACTTTGAAGGCATAGGTTCTTTTCTTGTACCTTGAACTTCTCTCATATGCCTACTGCCATTAATGACCTGTCCTACTTTTATTCCGTAGCGTCCAAACATATGACGGATATAGTTTTCAGATCGATACGAAGTTGTATATATCCAAGTCTCGATTCCCTCTGCCTGAAGTCTTCTAAAAAGCTCAACGGTTCCAAGCCGCAATCTCTCCTTGAATATCTTATTCCACGGAAAGCCTAATTCATTTTCAGTTTTAAAATTTGTTGGAGATACATATAATGTATCATCCAAATCAAATGAAACAATCATACAAACTCCTTTGATTAATTCCAACATTTTCAGATCAACAAATATATGTTCATCGACATTTAGTTTGGAAAATAACATACTGTCTCCACATGGAACGATACGTTTGTTCTGATGTCTAGAAGAATAATTGCTTTTCCTCGTCGACGGAAACAAGTCAAAGATTACCCGGCACCCTCAGACCGATCGCAATAGTCAAGATGTAATCCTTAGGAAATTACATTTCTACTATATTAGCCACTAAAAACGACCTGCCATTATTTCCATTGCATCCTTCATTGATCCATTACTAACCTCTAATTTATACCCATGAGCAATACATTCAAATGTTGAATCATGAAATGAGAATATATAATGCTTTTTGTTTTCCAAAAATTGTTCTTTATTGTGATATGGATGAATACTATTCATTTTTTCCAATTTTCTAATCCAAGAAGAATCTTGAATCTCATAAAATGAATAAGGTCTTAATCCTCTTGAGGCTAATGGATGACCACTAAAGGCTTCATCATTTGGTGGTCCAAACATATGAGAATAACAATGTTCGAATTTTACTATAGCAATAGGTTCTTTAGCAGAACTAAAGCCTACTACCCGGACTGTCGTTCCATCCCATGATTCAGGTGTATTTTGGAGATAAAATGCGATCATTAATTAATGTTCATCGGCCATGACGATAGGTATTGGTGCACCAACAGAAGATTGGGGAATATTTGTTAGTTCTATGACTTTATCTTTTCCATCGACTTCATACATATATCTTTTCCTCCTTTCCTCTTCCGTGTTGTATTTTTCCCATTCTTGAATTTTTAGAGGTAATTATTATCAACTCTTCTCTCTCTCCGAGGGCTTTGTTGCAATATTCAATTTCTTTATTATCAACCACGAACCTCCGTAGACTCAGGATCTTTAACTTTTTGAAATTTTTCACTTCATATAATAATGTTAGGTGTGTTTAGGCCATCCTTCAAACCACGCATCAGATGAATAATCATTCCAACAGAAAATGACATTTGAACAAGAAAACCATATTTCTGCACATTGATGGTCTATGCCATCTACGTCTAAGTTACCAAAAAAATAGAGAGCGTCATTTTCTACTTTGAATTGCAAAACCTCAAAATGATCAAACCCATTTACTAATGCTCTGAAATCAATTTCATACGATTGATTTTTATTATTAAAGACGTTCCCTTTAACAAATTGTGCATCCTCCAGATCAATCCGTGATTTAGTTGTGTGTTTAGATTTCTGAGTGTCATTTAACGGGTGGCTTTTAGCAACATCAAAGCCATCATTAAAAACTAGTAAAATATTATCATTATTAACAATAATCTCATTAAAAATATTATCATGTAATGATATGTCTTGATGATTGTTTGACTCAAATGTCCACATATTGCCAACACCGCCTCATTTAGATAATCTGCAAATCAAATTCATATTTGTTGATCTATAAATATTAACTTCTGTAGCACTTTTATACGACAACCTAGATCTAATTGAAGTTATAGTTCATATCTATCGTAATGAACACTCTCCAAATTCAACTTAGAACAAAATGCTTTTAAAACATATATCTTGCCTGTTTTCATCGAAGTTCCAACTGTGATATGAGCCGCCTCGGCAGAATTTTCTCTCACTGCATGTTTTGCACTGATCATTTTCTTCACATAGATTTTTTCTGAAACATTTAAACTTAGTATTCCAGACATCATAGAATTTATCTTCTAAGATATTACCCTGTACAAATTCAGGGCGTCTCTCGATATCAAGGCACGCAATAATATCACCTGAGGCTGTAATACTTGCTGTATAAGTTCCGGCCATGCAGTGAAAATAACCGTCCCGAACCTCTCGCTCATACTCAAGTCCAAGATAGTGACTGCAACCATATGTTACAGGCTCTCCGGAAATTCTCTTATTACGAATAAATTCAAATAGATATTTCTGATCTTCCGGTGTGAGCATAAGATCCGGGTGTTCCTTAGCCCTGCCGATTGGTTCTATTCCGATAATTCGCCATGAATCGATATCTATGTTATTAAAAATCTCATACAAAGCATCCAGTTCCTTAATTGATTTATGCGTCACAACAGTTGTAACCTGAATGGATTTGAATCCACCCTCTTCAATAAGGAAATTGAGACCTCTCATTGCGCTTTCATAACCGCCTGGACTTCTTCTGAATTCATCGTGTGTTTCAGGAAGCCCATCAATACTTACTGAAATAGTGCGCATACCCGTTTCTCTAAGTCTTCGGGCACAGTCTTTGTCAATGAGAGTGGCATTACTCGTCATTCCCCATGAGAATCCAAGACTGTTCGCATAACTTAATATTTCGAAAAAGTCCTTACGAAGAAGCGGTTCACCACCGGTAATGCAGAGCATCTTGTCGCTTGTTCCAAAATCCTGCTTAAGTCTATCAAGGAAATGTTTATATGTATCAAGAGATAGTTCCTCTGATTTCAACTCTCCACATCTGCTTCCACAATGAATGCAATTCTCGTTGCAACGCAGAGTCAGTTCAAGAAAGAGAAAGCGTAACCTTGGCTTTTCCCATAAACCTTCAATGTATGAATTAAGTTCTGTAAGATTCGATATTTTGCTTTGTACATCAAGCATGAATAAGTCCTTATACGATGTCTGGTTTATCTTTTTCGAACTGAACTGACAGACAATATATGTCTCCATAATTATTCTGAAGTAGGTTCAACCACAAGGATCTCTTAACCTTGCGAAGAATCAACATCAACTACAGATGTCTCAATTACTTCTGTTGTTTCCGTAGTATCTTCAGGCGGACCGTAAACACATGCATTAAGATTAAGTGCTACCGCAAAGGTAGAAACGATGAGTAATGCTTTTGTTGGTTTTTTCATACTTTCCCCCTTCATCGATGTGTTCTCTAATGATTAAAGTATTTTTATCTAACAAACTAATTATATCATATCATTTGGAGTTGTTCAGAATCTAAAGTTTAGTGAGCCGCCATTGCTTAATTGTCATATCGTTTGCATGACCTATCCTGATCTCGTTCATAAGCGGAACTGATAACTCTTCGCTCGTATGATGGTGAACAAATCCGATTCTCTCTTGTACTCGTTTCGATCCATGTAATATATTTCCGATACTTTTGGACACTATCAAAAATTAACGTTTCCCAATACGATGACGATTATAGAATACCAGAACACCGCCGCCGACAAGCATAACCGCTAAAATAATACTGACGAAAAACCAAGCGTTAGGACTGTCTTTCTTCGACATCTCGACGAGTGATTCACCTGCTTTCGTGTTTACGATACTGCTCGATGGTGATGCATATTCTCCGGTTGAAGCGGTTGGTTCAGAGATTTCCGTCGCACTCGCTTCCGGCACCGACGTTTCGGGTTGATCCTCAACTTCAACAGTGCCGGATATTTGAGATAACGCGATACCGTTACCGGCTTTTCCGAGAGGTACTTCATGATCCAATCCGACAAATGCCCCCTCGTGTTGCCACAACACTTCTTTTACGAATTCGTATTTTTCTTCGTCCCAAGTTGTGAAGTCGTCCTTAACCAGGCCGCCGGTATCTCCGGAATTGGCGTTGAAGCACCAGAATGTTTGGTGCAATTGATTTTCAAGAATAAGTTGGCGCAACATCGTCATCCACTTGAGATTATCGCCTTGCATAAATCCGCCCCACTCACCAATGAGTAATGGCGCGGTCTCGCTTTCATAAATATAAAACCAGTTGTCATCCCAGCAATCTGCTTTCAATGACTCGAACGTAAAATCTTTTGAAAACCAAGGTTGCGCATATACGGAAGGACCATAATCGTGCGGAGAATAGACGATTTGAGCATTTCTTTCCGGTGTGCCAAAATCGATGGGATAGTCTTTGACACCGCGAAGATTGCCACCCCACCAACAGAAATAATAGTCGGCAGAATCCTGTGATTCGAAATTCGAGTTTGCATCTATATCGATAGGATATATCTCGATGCCCTCAATCATAATCAGTAGATTGGGGTTGATGTCTAGTACGATGTTACCCGCCTCTTGAGCCACATACTTCCAGTTGTTCCGGTCGTCAGAATCGTTCCAGATGGCTCCGTTTTCATTCGGTTTGCCATGAGGCTCATTCTTTATGTCGATGGCAATAACCGTGTCGTTGTCCTTAAAAAGTGTGGTCAAAAATGCCAGAGCTTCATAGAATTGTTCAGTAGATATAGTATCCGTGTACCATAAATTGGTCATATGTCCCATGGCGTCAGTCTCGGCACTATGAATGTCGAACATGATCTTTATACCATTTTCGCCGCATATTTGAACGGCGTAATCCAATATCTCCAGACTGTTCATTCCAACCAGTTCCGAATTATATGCCTGGTTAAAATTCGCTTGCGGATAATCATTGTTTTTCCATGACAGTAACAATTCAACTGAAATCGGAATTCGAAGTATATTGAAGCCATGATCGGCAATGGATTCCAATGCATTCTGCATATTACATGCCCATACGCCATCGAAAATGTTCGTTCCTGTGTTATATCCAAACCAGTTGACCCCGGTGAGCCATACTTCGGTGCCGTTCTGATCAACGATTTTATTGCCCTTCGTCGTCAGATAATCATCACCTTGAATTAACGTGATCGGAGCCGTAGGCCCGGTGGTTTCACCGGTGGGTTGGGCTTCATCCTGAGGCGCGCTCTGCGATGACGTCGCCGGCGATGAGCTTGAAGAAGTCGAATCATCAGATATCGCTGAAATAACGGAGATCTCATTGCCCGGTGCCTTCGAGGTGCCGATGATAAAACCAATGTCTGAAGCGTTCCCCCCGGCACTTATGGACTGATTGTATTCGAGTGGAGTGATCGTTAGTACTTGCCCGTCAATTTCAAATTTACCGTTCCAAAATCCGCCCTCTTCGATCGTCGCTCCATCCGGAACAGACAATTGAACGCGCCAACCATTAACTGAAGATTTAGTCGGATTATTAACACTGATGGAATATTGAGTTTTGTATGTATTACCTTCCTTCCAACTGTTCACCTCTTCAAGAGTCGCACTGAGCGTTACCTCTGCACTAACTATAGAATAGAAGCCGGAAATTGACGATATAATGCCCACAATTAACAGAATAGCAATCAAGCTGCGCCTATAAGTCGAACACATATAACACCTCAGCCTTTATATATTCGTATATCACTCATGTAATGCAGTATCTCAAAACACTCGTATTTGAAGCAACTTCAGACAAATTGCACGCGTCGCAAAAATGAATTATAGGAATTTTAGATCACTTTTTGTAAATTCGAAAAGGCAATAAATCATAACTGCACCAAGAGTTTCTAAACTCAACCCAGCCTCAAATCTCTTCTCTGGTATTGCCGGAACGTAAGAGTAATAAGAATTGCCGTAATGATGACTGCGATGCAGGGGTACACCGGTGACCATCCCAGTTTCAATATATCCTTTGCATCCGCATATTGAAAAAACGTGAAAAACCGTAGCCATTCTACTTGCTCGAAAATGTCGACTATAATCGAGATGAAAAACATTCCCATCATAACCGAAAGACCGGCAGCGGATGATTTCTTGTGGTTGCCGAAAAGCGATGCAAAATAGGAACCTACAGCCATAAAAGCAATCTGAATAATAAACATACAACCGAATAGTGCAAGCAGCTGCGGGACATATAGCTCCTTTGAATAAAGGCTGAAGGAAAGAACAGCACTTAAGAATGTTGTTACAGTGAAGGCAAAACATATGGTGGTTGCGGCAAGCAGCTTCCATTTGATTACACTATAACGTGAGACAGGCTTAACCAGAAGGAATTCGATGGTTCGATCCCTCTCTTCTTTGGAAATTACGCCACTCCCGAGCATAACCGCGTGAGAAGCGACCATGATCAAAATATAGAGAAACATGACTCCGAAATACTCAATCACTTTATTCAAATCAAATATCCCTACGCCAAACAGATTCTGAAGCGACTTGGGCATCTGTTTCATCAACTCATTCATTCCCGAATCACTGGAAGCGCCTGCGTAATATTTACCTAATCCGGCGATAATGAGAAAAAACATTCCTCCGCTCCAGATAAGGAACGACTTGATATAGCTTTTCAATTCGTGAAAATACATATTCATACTTCAAGCCTCATGATACTGAGTGGATATCTTTTTTGATGAATCGAATGAGCGAAAAGACTGTACAGATCATGACAACCAGTATTGCGCTAATAATGAACTTCAGCTCAAGTTCACCCGAAAAAACGATTGAATCCGGACGATTATATTGGAAAGGTGTCAGAAAGCGAAGTTTATCGTCATCGCTGGTTACCGCAAATGCAGATATTGCATAGAAGAAGCTACCGATTCCGACAGCGATAGGAAGCACAGATTTGATCTTAGGCAGTATTTGTGAAATCGCCGTGCCGATAAATAGAAATGTCTGTTGTAAAATGAGTAATGACAGACTCATCTTCACAAAAAGGCCTGTATCAAATTTGGATTCCGAGAAAAGATAAATGATAGTACCGATGATCGCCGAATAGATTAATCCTGAAACCATTAGCAAGCTTGATGCAGCCAAAATTTTCTGAGTAAATATACTTGTTCGGGAGACCGGTTTGGTCATTAGAAAATCGGCTGTCTTTTCACGAATTTCTTTGGAAAAGATCCCTGCGCCTAAGCCGATCGATTGAATTGCAAATAGGATCGAAACAAACGTAAATACAAAAGCATAATAGCCGATCGGTGAAGTGAAAAGCTCCACGCTTATCCCCATGATCGCCTTCATCGGCGCCGGGAAATTATCAAGGACGTCCATAAACCCTTTCATGTCCGATTGCAGCAATGAATAGAAAGACATCATCATCGATGAAATCAAACACGCTGCTATCAAATAGGAGGCCGACGACTTGAAGTTCATCTTCAACTCGCGGGCAAAAATATTCATTGTGCGTCCTCCTTAGCATAGTAATGCAAAAAGATCTCTTCCAGCTCGGGTTCTTCAATACTAATGCTCTTCAGCTTAATTTTTGATAGAGATTGGATCAGCATGTTTATATCTCCACGATAAATCAGTGTATATCCTCCGTTTTCGCGATGGAAATCACTGACGCCGCCCATGTCTTGAAAAACGCCTTCAATGGAATCATCCGACTCCAGACGAACGCGAAGGTAACTGGTATTCTTGAGCGTGGAAATCTTCTCGACCGTAACAATTTTGCCATCCTTGATGATCGCAACACGCGAGCATATCTTTTGTACCTCGGATAGTATGTGTGAAGACATGAGTACGGTCGCGCCACGCTTGTTTTCCTCTTCCAAAAGCGAGAAAAACTCCTGCTGCATCAGCGGATCTAACCCTAACGTTGGCTCATCCAGAATAATCAAATCCGGGCTATGGATCAGACCCTGTACGATGGCGACTTTCTTCTTGTTTCCGAATGAAAGATCCTCGATTTTCCGTGTAAGATCAAGGTCTAAGCGCTCGGATAATTCGGCAATCCGACCGGTGCAGTCTTTTTTGTAAAAACTTGCCGAATACGAGAGTAGATCCCGAACCCTCATCCCATCATAATAAAACACTTCACTGGGGAGGTATCCGACTCTTTCTGCGATCTTCGGCGCATTCTTAATGCAGTCCAAACCAAAAATAGATGCGCTCCCCGAAGTCGGATAAATAAGTGCGAGCAGCGTTCGAATGGTTGTTGATTTCCCGGCGCCGTTCGGGCCGATAAAGCCGAAGATCTCTCCCTGCTCTACATCAAAGGAAACATCAATAATGCCGCGCGCTTTGCCGTAGTATTTGGTTAGATTTTTGATAGAAATAACATTTTCCACGAGATACCTCAACGCCTTGTTTTTCAATCACTATCCATATGCAAAAAACTAATAATCTTCTCTTGCACCAAACTCCGCTGTCTCAATCCATTCATCCGGTCTGCCGACTCGAACACACAGCTCCTCAAAAAGTTCGAAATGCTTTTGTTCCTGTCTAAGTATGAAGCGATAAACCTCCTGCTCTTTCGGATCTTCCGATTGATGCAGTTCCTTATTATAAAGATCAATGCTCTTCTTTTCGATCTCTCTGGCTAAATGATACGTCGATAATTGAGCGGATGATGTGTAAAACCCGTCAGTCAACATATCTGCATCATTGAAAACAGACTCAACGCTTGCAAGAGCTTCAATATCCGGAAGCACACCGAATTTTTCCTCTCCTAAATTTCGAATCAATGAAGCATGCCGAAGTTCGTCTTTGGCTAGAAAAACAAAAACTTTATGCAGCGAATTCTCTTTATTTTCTTCGGCTTTCGCTGTATAAAAATCAATTCCGTCCATTTCCGTTTGCAGGGCTAATTCAAGAAAATTCATATTTATTCCCTCTTCCAATCATATCTTCAAATCACAAACCCGCCGTTTGGACTCAAGACCTGTCCGGTAATGAAACCGGCTCGTTCTGATGCAAGAAATAAGATAGCTTGCGCGATTTCGTCAGCAGTTCCAATCCGGCCAAGTGGTGTCTCGTCAGCGATTGATTGAATCTCCTTAACACTGAGCGTCGCATTCATATCCGTATCAATAAGTCCCGGGGCAACACAGTTTACTCGTATGCCGGAAGGGCCGACTTCCTTCGCAAGGGCTTTTGTAAAGCCGATGATGCCCGCTTTTGCAGTGGAGTAAGCCACCTCGCAGGAAGCGCCTGTCAGACCCCATACAGACGATACTGTAACGATGCTTCCGGTTTTTCTGGAAATCATTCCCGGCAAAACTGCATGCGTTATGTTGTAAAGTCCGGTTACGTGGGTATCGAGCATCTCTTTAAAAGATGCCGGTGTAATGTCCGAAAAAAGACTGAAATTGGAAATGCCTGCATTGCTCACCAGTACATCAACCGCACCGAACTCAAGCATTGCCTGGTTAGCTACGTTACGAACCGACTGATAGTCCCTCATATCAACGCTAAATGCTATCGCTTCATGGCCTTCAGCGCGAATTTCTGCGACGTTCTGGTCCGCAAGAAAAGCATTCCTCCGATAAAGCAATGTGACGGCATATCCTTCTCGCGCTAACGCTTTGGCTGTAGCCGCTCCGATTCCTCTCGATGCGCCTGTAATCAATGCGTGAAGACGGCTTTTCATAATCGTATTCTCCATTCCGGCAAGAACAACAGCAAAAATTCGACGATAAATTGTAAAACTTAATATACAACTATGTTAACGCTAGATCGCGATAACTGCAATCATATTCATAGTATGTTTCAATATATATGTCTGATTTGCGTTATCGATTCTGATCAGTTTAACTTGGCTCTCTTGCGTAATTTAAGCATTCCGATTATCATTTAATTTGAACTTTTTTGAGAGAGGCGGAGCTTATGAATAATCAAGATAATGTCGATGATTTAGTGAATGATCATTTCGCGAAAGAATCCGGAACCGGGCTGAACAATGATAACGAGGTCGGTAAATCGGTTATTGTTAAGACAAGTGAATCCATTCCCGAACCTGCAATTCCGGAAATGGTAACTCCTGACAAGAGGCGACCTGACCCCTTAGCGATCACGTTTGCCGTTCTTGCTCTTGCCGTCATTGTTGGATTTGGAATCTATTTTTACATGTACGTCAAAAACAATGCTTCGCTCAAGATGACTCTGACAGAGTTTTCGAGCAGTTATCATAAATCCGATGGTTACTTCGTTATTTCATCGCTTGGCTTCTCTTTCCCAAAATGTACGATTAGTGATTTGAATCTTGATGGAGAAAAGAATGCGAACGAGCGATATTTTTCCGGTGAAATTATTTCAATGATGGATTGTGATATGTATGTTTCAGGAAGCATAAGTAAATCAAATGATTTCGTTAAGACAATGAAGGTAGCCGTCGCTATCCCGGAAGAAGGCGATCTTACCGAACTTCAGTCATACACATGTTATTATTTTATGCCTTTCATTCAAACGCTTTACCCCGATATGCCGACGGAAGACACTGTAACTTTCTCAGAGAATTTATTTGCCTCGCAAGAAACAGTCATTCAGGGTGATTTTGCGGTATCCGCAAAAGTAGACGAGGCCGCCGGGTTTATTTATCTGAATATCATGCCTAAGGAAAATGCATAAGTTCTAAATAAAAGAACACCCCTGCTATCGGATTAATCCAATAACGGGGGTGTATTTCTTTGTCTTTAAGCAAGGGTTCGAAAGATCAATTAGTACATCGACTTAATAACAAGAATATGAATAATTGACTGAATAACTAAAGCACATGCTAATGATACGACGACGAGCACAACGCTTCTTGAGCGGTTGTTATCCTTATCGACATCAAATAACTTACTGAGAACTAGTGCAGAGAAAACGTAGCCTACTGTTATAAATGCGCCGGTAACGTAAGCGCCATCTAATATCGTATCCAGAAGAATTCCTACGATATAGAGCGCAAACATCGGAGTTAAAGAAAGACCGACAGAAGCAACAATCGCGGGAAGACTCTTCTTCTCGACTTTAAACATAGACTGGAAAAGAAATAGCGCGAAAATTAATGCTGCAACTCCACAGAGTTCAACAAAAAACAAACCGAAGGAATACGAAAACTCAACATCATTAAACAAATATCTGATGAACAATATCAAAGGATAGATAGCTGCAATGATCAAGCCCCATACCAGATATGAATCCTTCGAACGGGACAAAACTGCACTAACCGGATCTGAAAAGAAATCTTTAATGTATGCGCCGACATTAACATCGGTAGATGATTTCCCACTGCCTTGTTCCGTTTTTGGAATCACTGCAGAAACGATCGGTTTCCCGCACAATCCGCAAACCGTTGAACCATCAGGAATTTCCTTGCCACAACTTGTACAAAACATTGAAACACCTCCATAAGATTTATAAGAAAAAATTATTATCTGTTTTTCATGATAACATGAATCATTTTCTACGACAACAAATTTTATGTTTTTAACTGACTTCTTTATTTATATATTGACTCTTTTTCAATTGACATCAATTGTTCATGTGATAGAATTGTAAAGGCGTCGGGGTGTAGCTCAGTTTGGCTAGAGTGCTTGCTTGGGGTGCAAGAGGTCGCCTGTTCAAGTCAGGTCACTCCGACCAGAACATCGGTTGAAGAAATTCAGCCGATGTTTTTTTATATAAAAATGCCGCCTTCACCATTACGGTTCCGGCGGCAATTTACATTATGTAACAATTAGAAATCTCTGGATCTTGCTCCCGGCTTAGGAGGTTCATTTCCACCGGTTGTTTCTCTGGGCTTATCCGATGTATTTCTGAAAGAGTCGCCTCCATCACGTTTTTCAAATCTTCCCGGGCGATCTGCGCCCGAACGGTCTCCGCCCGGTCTATCCCCGCCTGAACGATCTGCGTGCTCTCTGTGTTCACCAAAGGAGTCTCTGCGCTCACGCTTGAATCGATCTCCGCTGTCTCTGCGAGGAGCCTCATTTGTCTCTACGTAGCCTTCAGGCTTTTCCATGCAGTCTCTCATGGAGAGATTGATTCTTCCCTGACTGTCAATCTCCATGACCTTGACCTTAACGGCATCGCCTTCTTTAACCACATCTTCGACCTTGTCAACGCGCTTCCAAGCCATCTTTGAAATGTGAACAAGTCCTTCTTTACCCGGGAGGAATTCTACGAACGCACCGAAAGCCATAAGCCTTGTTACGATTGCGTCATACTCAACGCCGACTTCAGGATCATTGACTATGCCGTTAATGATGGCAAGAGCCAGTTTTGCCTTCTGCTCGTCAGGAGTGGAAATAAAGATACGACCGTCATCTTCAATATCAATTTGTGCTCCGGTGTCTTTAATAATTTTGTTGATGACTTTACCGCCGGATCCGATGACTTCGCGGATCTTATCCACAGGGATTTGAATGGTGATGATTCTGGGTGCATACTTCGAAAGTTCTTTACGTGGTTCTGCAATTCGCGGCAGAAGAACTTCGTTAATGATCTGAAGTCTTCCTTTGCGTGTCATCTCAAAAGCCTGACGAATTACTTCCATAGACAGCCCGTCAACCTTGATGTCAACTTGGATGGAAGTAATTCCTTCCGTTGTTCCGGCAACCTTGAAGTCCATATCGCCGAAAAAGTCCTCAATTCCCTGAATATCCATAAACACCAGGAAATCGTTCTCATCTTCTTCATTTACAATCAATCCACTGGAAATTCCGGCAACCGGTCTTTTGATCGGAACACCTGCATCCATCAAAGCAAGTGTGCTTGCGCAAACAGAGCCCTGGGATGTCGATCCATTAGACATGAGTATTTCAGAAACTGTGCGGATTGCGTATGGGAATTCCTCTTCACTCGGTAGTACCGGTACAAGAGATCTTTCTGCAAGAGCTCCGTGTCCGATCTCACGTCTGCCGGGTGAGCGGGATGATTTTGCTTCACCTACTGAATATCCGGGGAAATTGTAGTGATGCATGTATCTTTTGTTATCGTCGTTATCCAGTCCGTCCAGCGTCTGAGACATGGAAAGCGGCGCCAGCGTACAAGTGGTAAGCACTTGTGTCTGTCCTCTCTGAAAAAGTCCGGTACCGTGAACGCGTGGTAGCAGACCTACATCACAGGACAGGGGGCGAATAGTATTGAGATCCCGTCCATCGACACGAACGTGTTCACGGAACAGATAATCCCTTACGACTTTCTTTTCGAGCTTGTAAATAGCATCAGCAACATATATCAGGTATTCTTCCTTTGTACTTGCCAGGTATTCCTTGACCTTGGCAGTCAGTTCGGCAACCTGTGTGTCACGAACACTTTTGTCGTCGGACAATACTGCTTTTCGCATGTCATCCCAGGCAAATTTCTTAATATATGCAAAAGCTTCCTCAGGAACTCCTGAAGATGTGTATGTAAACTTTTTCTTGCCGATTTCGCTTACGATTCCCTCAATGAATTCAACAACTTCACGGATCGCGGCAAAACCAATTTCAATTGCAGCAAGCATCGTTTCGTCCGGCACTTCATTTGCACCGGCTTCGACCATACAGATCTTTTTCTTAGTTCCGGCAAGCGTAACATACATGTTGCTCTTAGCGCGTTGATCTTCTGTAGGATTAATGATGACTTCGTCACCAATCAGCCCAAGGATGACTCCGGCGATCGGACCATTCCACGGAATGTCAGATATCGCTACGGCAATAGACGTTCCGATCATCGCAACGATTTCCGGAGAACAATCTTGATCTACTGAAAGAACAAGATTCGACACCGACACGTCATTTCTGAGATCACTGGGGAAAAGAGGACGAAGCGGCCGGTCGATCACTCGCGAAGTCAATATTGCCTTCTCTGACGGTCTTGCTTCTCTCTTAATAAATCCGCCCGGAATCTTCCCAACGGAATACATTTTCTCTTCGTAATCAACGGATAAAGGGAAATAGTCAATTCCTTCTCTGGGACTCGTTGATGCCGTCGCAGTAGATAGAATTACGGTCTCTCCGTATCTGACAAGACATGAACCGTTGGCAAATTGAGCCAGGGCTCCTGTCTCAACTGTCATTGTCCTTCCGGCAAACTGAAATTCGAATTTTTTCTCCATGATAATTCCTCCCGAATGTGATGATTGACCGTTCGAGTGGTAGCTTGTAGGTTCACACTTTGAAAATCTTTCAAAATGTCAACCTACCCACTACGGCTCGAAAATGCGGCCGCCTGATGTGCTTTTCCGGTAACGGATAAGCGCTGAAACCTTTATACTCTTAAAAGGGTGAGCATTACTGCCCACCCCCATAAGCTTATAATACTACTTTCTGACTCCAAGCCTCGAAATGATTGATCTGTAACGTTCAATATCAATCCGTGCAAGATAATCGAGAAGTCCTCTTCTCTGACCAACCATCATGAGCAACCCGCGTCTTGAATGGTGATCGTTTGCATGTTCCTTGAGATGTTCGGTTAAGTGATTGATCCTTGCTGTAAGTATAGCGATTTGAACTTCCGGTGAACCCGTATCGCCTTCCTTAAGACCGTATTCCTTGATAATTTCTGCCTTGTTAACCTTGTCCATTGCTTTCCTCCTAATCCTGAAGCACAGTATCCGGTCGGACGATCCGAAAACCGTGTCCTCGGTAAATACCTGTGAAGTCTAACACATCTAACTAATTCTGTAAACTATTAAGGTGTTGATTTGTTGTGCATTGAGTACTGTAACATAATAAATTGAAGTCACTTTTAAATTTCACTCAAGTACTACGTGTGTAATAGTTACCCGGCCTCCCAACCGCCTCACGGAATACGGCTTCGTCGGGTTTCACGATCCTGTAATAGTTATTCTGAATTCCATGTTCGACTGAAGATGTAATCAGGTCGACCTCACTTTCATTCTTCGGACAGGTCATGGGCTCTATACCCCGCCAGGTATTTCTGCCTCCGCTCTTAGCCAAATACATCGCCTGATCGGCAAGATCAACATGATGCTGAACCGAAAGCAACGTATTCATTTCATCAAACAAGGGAAAAGGAGTAAACCCGATACTGCAAGTTACTGCCCGAACTTCTTGCGTTTTATTGGAGGTAACAAAAACCGTGTCGCAAAACTCTGACCTTACATACTCTGCATATTTAGCATAATCCATTGGGTAATGGTGACAAACGACCAGTAAAAACTCCTCGCCACCGTTACGAATGACTGCCCCGTCGTTTCCGACACAGGCACGAAGCGTGCGGCCGACCTGAGTAAGTACTTGATCTCCATATAGATGGCCATATTCATCGTTAATAGATTTGAAAAAATCAATATCAATCAGATAGAAAGCATAACAAACAGTTGCATGGGTTTTGGGTCTGGTTCTTTCCGTAATCGAGCACAGCACTTGTGTTTTAAGGATTTCGGTTAAGACATTTGCAAGATATTTCCGGTTGAAACAACCTGTTAAATCATCAAAGTAGCGATCCTTGGATGCATTCTCCATGTAGTCCTTTACACGGTCAATCCAGGATTCCTGGGGGTTATAGAGATCAAAGGGGTTTTTATCACCGCCGCGAAGGTAGTAATCGACTTTCTCGGACAACCCATGATATCCGGAAACATGCTCAACTTCTTTCAAAAGCGACTTGACCGGGCTATATATAATCCTTTCGTACAACTCAAGCAGCAAAATAGTAAGCATTACTGAAAATACAAGCATTCCTATGGAAAGGCCTGTAATGAGTGCTTTTTGGAGTTGTACCGAATTTCCCCATGAAGAAAACGGGGGATAACCAACATTCAGTGATACAATAATATATACAAAAAGACCTACAAAAACAGAAAACACAAATACGCACGTGAAAAGAAATGCAGCAACCTGCCACATAAATTCCCACGTCCCCAGTGATTGCATCCCCTTTAACTTAAATATTGCGCTTTTTTTCATCGGCAACCTTCTAACCGGAGAACAATGTGATTTTGTATGAAAAAAATTATATCAAAGAACTATTTGAAAATGTAAAATATTGTGTAAATGATTTCGTTAGTTTTTCTTGCCATGTCTTTTTACATCCAAAATATGTGCAATGCCCTTAAAACGTGGTATTATCTTTCTGGTTTTATATTTATATAAAGAGTGATAATGAAATTCAATCCATTTACGAGGAGGAATAATCATGACAATGCTCAAAGGAAACTTAATGTTTGGACAATCGGGAGGCCCGACTTCGGTCATTAACGCTTCCGCCGCAGGTGTATTTATTGAAGCGCTCAAATACGGTGAAATTATCGAAAAAGTATACGGAGCTGAAAATGGTATCGTTGGTATTCTGAACGAAAAATTCTTCGACATCGGTCAGGAAGATCCTAAGGAATTGGAGATGCTGAAATATACCCCTTCTTCAAGTCTTGGATCATGCAGATATAAACTTGCCAGTGCAGACAAAGACGACACCGATTATAAGAGACTTCTGGAAGTTTTCAAAAAGTATAATATCCGCTACTTTCTATATAATGGCGGAAATGACTCAATGGATACTTGCAATAAGATTTCGAAATACATGCAGAAATCCGGGTATGAGTGCCGGGTAATGGGTGTTCCTAAGACGATCGACAATGATTTGTTCGGAACGGATCACTGCCCCGGTTTTGCCTCCGCAGCAAAGTACATCGCAACGACCACCATGGAAGTCTATCAGGATGCACGAGTATACGATACCGGAATGATTTGTGTTATTGAAGTCATGGGCCGTCATGCCGGTTGGTTGACCGCAGCCACACGCCTCGCTTCAGAAAAAGGTTGCGGACCGGATCTAATTTATCTTCCCGAAGTTGCTTTTGACATTGACAAGATGCTATCCGATGTTAAAGCAATATACAGCAAGACCGGCAAAGTAATTATCGCGGTTTCTGAAGGAATACAAACCAAAGAGGGACTTTTCATTCCGGAACTGGTCGCACAGGATGATGTTGCCGTCGATTCTTTCGGCCACAAGCAACTGGGCGGTACCGCAACGGTTCTGGCGAATTATCTTAAGAAAGAAACCGGTGCGAAGGTAAGAGGCATTGAACTATCCCTTATGCAGCGCTGCGCTTCGCATTGCGCCTCTCAAACGGATATTGATGAATCTTTCCTTGCCGGTCAAACAGCCGTCATCAAGGCCATTGAGGGCATGACAGATTTCATGGTTGGATTTGAAAGAGCACCCGGAGATGAATACCGTTGCGAGATCAAGATGATCCCGCTAAATGATGTTGCCAATACCGAGAAAAAGGTTCCGCTTGAATGGATCAACGAAGATGGCAACTTTGTGCTGGATGGTTTTGTAAAGTATGCTCTTCCTCTGATTAAAGAAGAGACCCAACAAATTAAAGTTGACGGACTTCCCCGTTTTGCAAATCTCAAGAAAATTCGCGTCTGATTATTTGCATATAAAACGAAATAACCCGCGGCCGTCCAAGCCGCGGGTTATTTTTATGTGGTCTTCTTTTTATTAATTTTCCCGGTTTGCTTTTTTACACCCATTCTTCTTTCATACGCTTGGGGCGAAGCGACGGAAAATCCGAAAAATCCGAGTTTCTTGCTAAGACCATTGTAATCTCCGTGTGAGTAACAGACCAAGTCGGCATTTTCCAGACAGATCTTGCCATTTGGGTCCACAATATCCTTTGATACGGTAACGGAGACAACTTCGGCGATAAACATATCGTGTGATCCAAGTTCGATGATTTGTCGAACCGAGCAGGAAATCGAAACGGGTGCTTCTGCTATCATTGGAGCATAGATCATTTTATCAGCCGGTGCTGCCGTAAGCCCGCAAGATAAAAACTTATCCTCTTCACTTCCGGACTTAACACCGCAATAATCACACGACGTAAGAAGCGATTTTCCGACAAGATTAACAACAAATTCTCCCGTCGAGCTTATTAATGCGTGTGAATGTCTTGATTTACGTATAGACACCGACAACATCGAGGGCTCGGAACAAATCGTTCCCGCCCATGCAATGGTAATAATGTTGGGACGCTGATTCTTATTGGCCGGATCTTTGCCGGCGCACGATACCATTACAACAGGAACCGGGTTCAGTATTGTTGACGGCGGAAATATAACCTTTTCAGGGTGATCGCCTTGTTTACCAATATCTACAGTCATTTTGTCTCTCCTCCATTTGTTCCGGTAGCCGATACCTCTCGAAAAAAGCCGAATATTTCATGTTCAAGTAGAAATTCCTTATTTTCGACTCCGCTCGAAAAACCGACAAGTTTTCCGTCCTTTCCGATAACTCGATGGCATGGAATCAGAATTGGTATCGGATTATCTGAGCATGCAGATCCGACCGCTCGTGATAAATTGCGTGCAGCAACTCTATCATTACCCGTAAGTGACATTGCGATGTCCTCGTAACTAACGGTAGTCCCATATGGTATTCGCTGAATTTCCTGCCAAACATGTCTTTGAAATTCACTTCCGTATGGAAAATTAATGGAAACAGAAAATTTTGTCCTTGATTTTTTAAGATACTCCTTAAGTTCTCTGGCTGCCTTGGCAAGCTCACCCGGAAGATGAATAACGGCTTCACTGCTCTTGCTTTCATGCTCGGATAATATCGTTCCGCTTTCGTCAGCCACACCGGTACGTATGGCAACGCGCTTGTCAAAAGGGTCATCAATCCTTTCCCCTACAGAATAGAATCGGACGCCTTCTACGTTGGAAGAGCTTCCTCGCACAGCAATTACACCTTTAGGAAAATATACAAAAGCGACAGAATAATCCGGATACTCCGATGCAAGAAGTGAAAATAGTCCTGCATCAACATAGACATCATCTTCACATAAAGCTTCCTCAAGTACAGCTTCCTGTCGCATTCCGCATCTCATAGCAATCTCGCCTGAAAAGAGGTCCGTTATTCGAATTGTCCAACTCACTTTATGAAGTTGCAATGAAAAAAATGCAATACGAAGAATGGAATCCACTGCCTTTATTTGAATTGCAGATGATTCCTCATCCGGCATACTGTCAAAACTGGCAAACCGACAGTATATAAACGCATTATGGTTTACCTCGTGAATACCGTTTAAACCTACAAGGCCGATTACGTCTTGTCCGGACGGAGATGTCCTGCTTGCCACATACATACATCTTGAAGCGTCGGATATAGAATCCCGTATGAACGTTGAAATATCCTGAAGCTTCATGTCGCTAAAAACAGAATCTCGAAGACGCCCCGCATCGTGAATCCTGACTGGAGTCAGCGAAAAATCATTCATACCAGTCAATACCCCCCATTCTATCCAGAATATTCGGCAGTAAGCTCATTCAACAAATCATCAAGATCCAACTCAGCGTTTAGCAATTTGTCAGAATATAGGGAAAGTAAAGTTTCAGTATTTTCAAATGTCGCGTAATCGGAAACCATCGGAGAGAAATAGGCGTTATCAATTTGCTCGCGAAGCTTAGCAAGAGAATTCCCAAACTTGAGTTCAGAAAAAGCATATTCCCATACTGCAGATGAACGGATAACAGGAATGAATCCTTCTTCCTTTTCCAGTCGAAGGCGAAGCAGCACAGCATCTTCGTCAAGTGCGATAAACGCAGCAAAATCAGCAGCAAGCTCCGGATACTGTGATTGCTCCGAGATACACAAAGGGTATACCGTCATTGCAGAAGGCGAATACTCTCCGGGTTCAAGTGATGGGATTTGAATGATGCTGAGTGTATACGGCATATAGTTTGCCCATCGTGAAATTTCTTCTGAGTTTCCAACCCACATGGCTACTCGCTTGGCCAGTATAGGATCAAGCGTGCCAAAGGATTCAAAGATCTCCTCCTCAGACAAACCATCCACAGAATACCCTTTTGACAAATACTCGCGAAGAAAACGAATGGATTTCTCAAACGATTCTTTCTTGAAGTCAACATTGTTACCATCAAACATAAGATATCCGGAGCTTGGATCAAATGATGATGGAAGATAGGGAATCAATTCACGGGCTTGATAAAAAGGGAGAACTCTGTTTTCCGGAAGAGTATCTTCATCGTTCAGTAAGGCAACCGCTTCAGAAACATTTTCAATTGTTTCAAGATCCGTTTCAAAAGCCATTTGCGAGATTCCTGCAGCCGATAGTACTTCGTTATTTACGAAAATGACTTCAACGGAAGATGAATATGGGATGCCATACTGGGCATTTTTGATTACAAGATTATTCGATAAATTAATAAATATATTGCTTGGAAGCAAAAGCATATTTTCTGCAATTAAGTCGTTCAACGGTATTATTTTATTTTCTTCTGCCAATTGAGATAATGAATCCGCTAAAATAATGTCCGGGACACTTCCGCTCTGCTCCCAGGTATTGAATGAAGAAACACTCGCACCGGTTGATGAAGTTGTGTAAACATCCAACCCAAAAGAAGGCTCAATTGTATCTAAAAACTCCAGAGAAACGTTGAGTCCGTTTATGCCTTCTCCAAGAAGACCGGATTTCTTAGCTTCATAGAGTTTGACAAGATAATCAGCAGTTTCTTCCGACACCGGTGCAGCAAGTTTAATAATTGGATAATTATACTGCTCAGTCGGTATAGTTTCCGTTGATTGTGAAGTCAACAAATTACTGCCGTCCGATGCTTTGGGAATCATCGGAAAAGGCGAATTGCTTTCAGAACAGGCAGATACACTGACTGCAAAGGACACTAAAAGTAAAGTTAAAACTAGTCTAAGAAACAACTTAAAACTACTTTTCAGGTTATTGCCGTAATTTGCTGCAAAACGTGTAATATTTCTACTCAATAGCATCCCTCCGTTTTACAAAATTCAGACACAAAAACATTATAGCATTAAAAAAACTACAGATGCATCATGTGTGCACCTGTAGTTTTGGAGCCGATGGTGAGAATCGAACTCACGACCTATTCATTACGAGTGAATTGCTCTACCCCTGAGCCACATCGGCGTGTCGGTTATACCCGAAGCACGAATAAGACTATACAAATTTAACCTTGTTATGTCAATAGGAATCATTCCTACCGGTTGATTCTCAAAGGTTAATGGAGAGCATAGATTGCTTCGTTTCCGCTTTTACTTTCTCAAAATCAATCGTTGTCAACTCACCGCGGTATTTCACGAATCGGCCGTCAATCATAACCGATTCGACTGCAGATGACGGTGTACTGTAAACAATTGCAGAAAGTGGATCTCCAATCGGCCAAATCGATGGATTATCACAATTGACGATTTGAAAATCAGCCTTCATTCCGGCCCGTATCATTCCGCAATTACTAAATCCGATCCCGTTATACCCCGCCCGTGTGGCCATATAAAGGGCATCTTCGGCGCGAATACTCATTGGGTCGTTTCGAATATATTTGCCGATAAACGAAGCCAGGCGCATCTCAAGATACATGTCCAGGTTATTATTGCTTGCGCTACCGTCTGTTCCAAGACACACACTTACTCCTGCATCTCTAAGTGCCCGCACATCACAAAGGCCGGAAGCCAGTTTCATGTTGCTTGATGGATTGTGCGCAACCGTCACACCAGCCGCTGCAAGGATTTTCCGGTCATTATCATCCAGATGCACACAATGGGCGGCAATACACGGTCGTTTGAAAACGCCGAAATTCGCCATCGCTTCAATGGGTGAAACCTGGTATTTCGCCCTGCAATTTTCCACTTCAGTAGCGGTTTCGGAAAGATGTACCTGAACATAAACATTCGATTCCTCTGCTTCTGCAACAAGATCAGGATACAATGATTCCGGATATAGATAAATTGAATGAATCATAAGTGATGTTTGAAGCAATCCATTCCCGGCACCATGATATATTTTTTTAAAATTAGCTAGACCTCCCGGATCGGCTCTCCAGCCTTTATCGTCGTAAATTTTGCCATCGTGACACAAATTTAATCGAAAACCGGTCTCCAGGGCTGCTCTGGCCGTCTCTTCCGACATGAAATACATATCCGATGATGCGCCCGTTCCGCCACTAATCATTTCAGCCATTCCCAAAAGACTTGCATAATAGATATCTTTGGGCTTCAGAAGCGCTTCCCGCGGTAAAATCGTATTGAAAAGCCAGTCCTCTAACTTCATATCATCCGCTGTATTTTTTAAGAGAACCATTGGTAAATGTGAATGGCCGTTTGCAAACGTCGGGAGCAAAATTCTGCCCGATCCGGAATACTCATCATACTCGGCAGGAATACCCTTTTCGATGGATTTAGTTTCGATTTCCCGAATAGCCTCTGATTTGGAATCTCCGGAATATATGATGTTACCTTCAAAGACGGAAACATAGTAATTGCTGCAAACATCAATTCCCGTTGCATCGTTAGGCGTTAGAACCGTTATATCGCTAATTAGTACCGGTTTGATCATCTATTATCCTCCGATTAGTTATCCCAAGAATTCAGGTACTTAATCTGGCTTTCTGTCAGAGAATCCAATTGAACATTTTTCGATTCAAGCAGCATTCCGGCAACGGCTTCATCAATCTCCTCGGGTGTGTCGTAGACGTGTTTTTCGAGATTCCGACCATTTATAGCGATACTGCGCGCGCACAGGGCTTGAAGCGAAAAACTCATATCCATGATTTCGACAGGATGGCCATCACCGGATGCAAGATTTACAAGCCTTCCCTGAGCCAGAACACAAATGGTCCGTCCGGAAGGAAGAAGATAGCCTTCGATTCCGGATCTAAGAACGGATTTTGACAACGACACCTTTTGCAAATCAACAAGATTCACTTCTACGTCAAAATGACCGGCGTTACAGCAGATTGCACCATCCTTCATCTTGAGAAAATGATCTCCTGAAATAACGTCGCGACATCCGGTTACTGTAATGAATACATCTCCGAACTCAACTGCAACGCCCATTGGCATGACATCATATCCTTCCATCAAAGCCTCGCTGGCTTTTACGGAGTCAATTTCAGTAATGATAACCTTTGCACCGAGACCTTTTGCTCTCATTGCAATACCTTTTCCGCACATACCAAATCCGGCAATGACTATTGTCTTACCTGCAACAATTAAGTTCGTCGTAGCCATGATGGCTGTCCAAACCGATTGCCCGGTCCCATAACGATTATCAAATAAATGCTTGCATTTTGCATCATTCACTGCGATTACAGGATACTCAAGTTTATTTTCCCTTTCTAGAATGCGTAAGCGATGAACGCCGGTGGTTGTTTCTTCGCATCCACCAATAATCGTATCAAGCAGATCTCTTCTTGTTGTGTGCAAAATCTTGGCAAAATCTCCGCCGTCATCAATCACTATGTGGGGCTTAAATGATAATGCCATCAGCAAATGCTTGTGATACTCGTTTTCGTCAGCACCATGAATGCAGAATACCTTCATTCCCTCTGCTGCCAATGCTGCCGCAACATCATCCTGAGTAGATAACGGATTACATCCGGTTAGCGCAACATCCGCTCCGCCGGAACGAAGAACTTTTGCAAGAACTGCTGTTTTAGCCTCAACATGAACACTTACCGCGATCCTTAATCCGGCAAAAGGCTGTTCATCGACCAACTGTTTTTCAATCTTGCGAAGAACCGGCATATTTTTATATGCCCATTCAATTTTCTCTTTTCCTGACTCGGCTAAAGTAATATCTTTAATTTCA
>Ga0209373_10001211_pt1 | contig 32146 bp, 26 predicted proteins | sample Higcelweek5metaG_FD_187173 | JGI IMG/M metagenome (GOLD analysis project Ga0209373, IMG submission 187173) | Freshwater pond sediment microbial communities from the University of Edinburgh, under environmental carbon perturbations - High... | ecosystem: Environmental > Aquatic > Freshwater >... | reverse complement strand
CGGCCCTGGCCACCGGGGAGAAACCGCCTGGGCCGCGCGGGAGCACAAACGCTGGCTGGAGCGCTGGCACGCCCGCGCCGTGCTGGTGCACGATGCGCCGCAGTCCGCCCCCCAGGTGCGCCGCTTCTTTGAGGGCTTCGATCTGCACTCACAGCTTTCCGTGCTGGAGCGCGAGCTGGCCGCCCTGCCCGACACCGGGTCCACGGCCATCGTCCTGCCCGATCCCAGCGCGCTGGTGCCCGTCATGCACCACCTGCCCGCCGTGGAGGCCAACATCAGCATGGGCTATCCGCTGGCGCGCTCGGCCTTGTCGCAGCTGGTGGAGACCGTGCTCACCCTGCACGAGAACGCCGACGCCCACGGGCGCTATGCCTGGCGCGACCTGGTGGCCCTTGTGCGGCACCCGCTGTTGCGCATGCTGCGCGTGCAGGCCCCGGGCAACGACGCCGAGGCGGACACGGGCGAGATGCCCCTCAAGAGCGCCTACGTGGCCTGGGAACGGCACATCCGCTCGTCCGGGGCCATGCAGGCGCCGGAGGAATGGCTGCTGGCCTACGACGCCGACAATTTCAGCGCCACGGAAGACGACGTGCGCGCCCTGCACGCGGAGGTGCTCACCGCCTGCTTCCACAATTTCCGGGGCATGACGACCCTGCGCCAGGCGGGCCAGGCCCTGGACGCCTTGTGCGCGCTTTTGCGCAATCGCGGGGGCGACACCTGGCGCACGCATCTCATCGACGCCGAGTGCCTGTTGCGGCTGTGGCAGTCCGTGGTGCCGGAACTCACCGGCAGCATCCTGGCGGACGAACGCTACGACCAGGGCCTGCTCTTCATGATCCTGCGCCACCTCATCGACGCCGAACGCGTGTCCTTTGAGCCGGAGCCCCTGGCGGGCATGCAGGTGCTGGGCATGCTGGAGACCCGGCTGCTCACCTTCACGCGCCTGTTCATCCTCGACGCCACGGAGGACAAGCTGCCCGGCGCGAGCCCGCCGGACCCGCTGCTGCCCGATCCCTTGCGCCAGGCCCTGGGCCTGCCCGGCCGGCGCGAGCGCGACAACGTGGCCGCGCACAACTTCTTCCGTCTGCTCATGGGCGCGCGGGAGATCACGGTTCTGTACCAGGCCGGCGTGCGCCCCGGTGCACTGGAGGGTAAAAGCGAGCGCAGCCGCTATGTGGAGCAGATGCTCTGGGAATTGGAGCAGCGCCAGGGCAGCCTCGTCAAACCGCAGCCCCTTGGCAAGGCCGGGGCTCCGCTCCAGGCCGTGAGCTTTCCGGTCAGCCCCATCCTGCCGCACCAGCCGCCCATAGCCGCAACGCCAGCCTTGCGCGCCAAGCTTGCGCGCCGCTTGGCGGACAAGGGCGTGACGCCCTCGCACCTGGAGGTCTGGCTCGCCTGCCCCAAGAAGGCATTCTACGCCCAGGTGCTCGGCCTGCGCCCCTTGCAGGAGGTGGCCGACGACGGCGACCGCGCCCAGTTCGGCGACATCGTGCACCGCGTGCTGAAGGACTTTTGGGCCCCGCATCTGGGCGCGGCGATTTACGGCGGCATGCTGGACGCCAAGGCCTTGCTCGCAAGCTTCGAGACTGCCTTGGACGAGGGCGCGTTCTCGCTCCAGATGCCCTATGACGCCCGCGTCGCCCTGCTTGCGGCCGGACGCGAACGCCTCACCCGCTTCCTGTCCAACGTTCCCGCAACCACCGTGGTGGCGCTTGAGCTTCCCGTCTTGACCAACCTGCCGCTGACGGGCATTGACGGGCAGCCGCTCGCCGTTTCCCTGCACGGTCGCATCGACCGCGTGGACATGCGCGCGGGCGGGCACATGGTGCTGGACTACAAGACCGGCGGGTTCAAGTCCGGCGGCGCGGAAACCTGGCTCGACGAGGCGCTGTTCAGCCATTTGGCCGAGACGGCTCCCGGCTCGCCGGAGGCCGCGCTGCTGCTGGACGAAATCTCGGAATCCGGCCTGGACCTGCAACTGCCCTTGTATCTGCATCTGCTCGCTGCGGATGCGGCGTACAAGCCCAGCGACGCGGCCTGGATCGAACTCAAGAGCGACGGTTCGGAACGGCCATTGTTCGGCGACAAGGCGACGCCGGAAGAACGCGCCCTTGTCATGACGCGGCACGCACCCATGCTTGCCCGCTTTGTGCTGGAGCACGGCCTGGCCGCGCCGGAGTTTGCCGCGCGCCCGGGCCGCCACTGCCAGTGGTGCGACTTCAAGGGCCCCTGCTGCGCCTAGAATTCAGGAGGAACTGTTCATGAAAGTTGCGGAAGGAACCATCGGGCGCGTGTTCGTGCTCCGGCTGGAGGACGGCGACAAGCTGCCGGACTGCGTGGAGCAATTCGCGGCGCAGCGCGGTGTTTCGCAGGGGTTTTGCGCCCTGGTCGGCGGCATCGGCGGGGGCACCATCGTCGTCGGCCCGGAGGACACGGTCAGCATGCCTCCCGTGCCTGTGCTGCTCGGCCTTGTCGGAGGGCACGAGGCCGCGGCCGTGGGCACGCTCTTCCCCGACGAATCCGGCCAGCCCAAGCTGCACATGCACGCCACCTTCGGACGGGGCGAAACCGTCAAAACCGGCTGCATCCGTCCCGGCATCGACATCTGGACCATTGGCGAATTCGTGCTTATTGAATTGGTAGGCACCAATCTCATCCGCAAACGCGACGCGGCCACGGGCTTTGAGCTCCTCGCCCCCAAATAGATTCTTGTCCCCACAACCAAACGGAATCAGCGAATGATCACTGCAAGCATCCTCATCTGCGGCGCGGGCATCGTAGGCCTCACCGTGGCCCGCGACTTGGTGGCCGCGGGGTTCGACGACATCCTCATCATCGACAAGGAGCCCGAGGCGGGCAAGCATGCTTCCGGCCGCAACAGCGGCGTGCTGCACGCGGGCATCTATTATGCGCCGGGCACCCTGCGCGCCAAGTCCTGCCTTGAGGGCAACTTCCGCATGAAGCAGTACTGCGAGGAGCGCGGGCTGCCCCTGCTCAAGACCGGCAAGGTCATCGTGGCGCGCGACGAATCCGAACTGCCCACCCTGCGCGAGCTTTACACCCGCGCCAGCCAGAACGGAGCCAAGGTCGAACTCATCGACGACAAGCAGCTGGCCGAGATTGAGCCCAACGCCAAAAGCGCGGGGCAGGCGCTCTTTTCCCACTACACGGCCGTGGTGGACCCCAAGGCCATCCTCAAAAGCATCCAGGCCGAGCTGCTTGAAACCGGCAAGGTGCGCATCCTGTTCGGCGCGCGCTTTACGGGGCTTGGCCAGCGGGAGGGCAAGCGCCTGAACGTGCTGACCACCGCGGGGCCGATCTCCTGCGCCTTCTTCCTCAACGCCTCCGGAGCGTATGGAGATGTTGTGGCGCACGCCTTCGGCCTGGGGAAGAACTACCAGCTCATCCCGTTCAAGGGCATCTACAAGAAGGTCAAAGCGGAAAAGGCGCACATGATCCGGGGCAGCATCTACCCTGTGCCCAACATCAAGAATCCGTTCCTCGGCGTGCACTTCACGCGCGGGGTGCACGGCGACGTGTACCTCGGCCCCACGGCCATTCCGGCCTTCGGCCGCGAGAACTACGGCATCCTGTCCGGTCTCGACGCCGAAGCCCCGAGCATTCTCTTGCGCGATGCGCTGCTTTTCCTGCGCAACAAGAAATTCCGCGAGGTCGCCCTTGAGGAACCGCGCAAATACAATTTCATGTATTTCTTTAACGACGCGAAAAAGCTTGTAAAAGAGCTCAAGCCCTCGGACATCGAGTCCTGCCCCAAGGCGGGCATTCGCCCCCAGCTTGTGGACGTGAAGAAGAACGAGTTGGTCATGGACTTCGTCATTGAAGGCACGGACGAGAGTGTGCACGTGCTCAATTCCATCTCTCCGGCCTTCACAAGCTCTCTGTTCTTTTCGGAAATGCTGTTCAAGGACTACCTTGAACCCAAACTCGCACGACTCTAGGCCCCTGCCCTTGCGACACCTTGACAATTAGCTTAAAACAAGAAACAAGGCGTCAACCAAAAAAGAGGTCCCTCTCATGAAACTTCCTGAACTTCATTTCGGCGACCAGATCGCCAAGCTGCCCATCATCCAGGGTGGCATGGGCGTGGGCATCTCCCTTTCCGGCCTTGCGACCGCTGTCGCCAACGAGGGCGGGGTTGGAGTCATTGCCGCCGCCATGATCGGAATGGGAGAGCCTGACGTGGGCCAAAATCCCACCGAGGCCAACATCCGCGCCCTGCGCGAGGAGATCCGCAAGGCCAAAGAGCGCATGACCCAGGGCTTGCTGGGCGTGAACATCATGGTGGCCCTCACCAACTTCACGGACCTTGTGCGCACGTCCATCCGCGAAGGCGCGGACGTGATCTTCTCCGGCGCGGGCCTGCCCCTCGACCTGCCCAAGTACCTGCGCGAGGAATTCACCGGCGAACTGGCCGAAAAGGCGCGCACCAAGCTCGTGCCCATCGTGTCCTCCGGCCGCGCTGCGGCGGTCTTGTGCAAGAAGTGGCTCTCGCACTACAATTACCTGCCCGACGGCTTCGTCGTGGAAGGTCCCAAGGCCGGCGGCCACCTCGGCTTCAAGCCCGAGGAAATCGACAACCCCGACTTCCAGCTGGAAAAGATCCTGCCGGAAGTGGTGGAAGCCGTGAAGCCCTTTGAAAACAGCAGCGGCCGCCGCATCCCGGTCATCGCCGCAGGCGGCATATACACCGGTGCGGACATCGCCAAGTACCTGCAGATGGGCGCTTCCGGCGTGCAGATGGGCACCCGCTTCGTGGCCACCCACGAGTGCGACGCCGACCAGGCCTTCAAGGAAGCGTTCGTCAACGCCCGGCGCGAAGACGTAACCGTCATCAAGAGCCCCGTGGGCATGCCTGGCCGCGCCATCTTCAACGAGTTCCTCCTGGCCGTGCGCGAGGGCCGCAAGAAGCCCTTCAAGTGCCCCTTCCATTGCATCAAGAGCTGCGACATCGCCACCACGCCCTATTGCATCTCCCAGGCGCTGGTGAGCGCCAAGCGCGGCATTTTGAAGCACGGCTTCGCCTTCTGCGGCGAAAACGTCTGGCGCGTGGACAAGATCATGTCCGTCAAGGAACTCATCGGCGGGTTGAAACAGGAATTTGACGAGTTCTGGGCGCAGAAGAAAGCCCAGTTCATCACAAAATAAGCCGCAACGAAGCAGGAGAACGAATGAGCAATCCCAATGTGCTGATTGAAACCCCCATGGGCGAGATGCTTGTGGAGCTTTGGCCCGACAAGGCCCCGGAGACCGTGGCCAATTTCCTCGCCTACGTGGACGAGGAATTCTACGACGGGCTCATCTTCCACCGCGTCATCAAGAACTTCATGGTCCAGGGCGGCGGCATGGACATGATGATGCGCGAGAAAAAGAACAAGGCGCCCATCAAGAACGAGGCCCGGGCCGATACCCCGAACGAGGCCTTCACCCTGGCCATGGCCCGCACCATGGACCCGAACAGCGCCACCAGCCAGTTCTTCATCAACGTGAAGGACAACGCCTTCCTGAACTTCACCGCCCCCACTGCCCAGGGCTACGGCTATGCCGTGTTCGGCAAAGTGGTCGAGGGCCAGGACGTGGCCACCAAGCTGAGCACCGTGCGCACCAAGAGCTACCTGGGCCACGACGACGTGCCCTCGGATCCCATCACCATCATCAGCATCCGCCGCTTCGAAGTGTAACAACACGGACAAGGCAAGCTGACCAGACAAACGCCAAGCGGCGCGTCCCCTTTCGAGGCGGCGCGCCGCTTTTTTTTGATCCCTGGTCCGTTTGGCGATGCGGCTGGGGACCTCAGCAGAAGGAGTCCCCTTGTCGAGCCCTGCGCAGCCCCCGCAGAGCGGCCGCCTTTGCCGTGGCGGGAGAATGTTCAGCCTTGGGAAAATGCGCGTGGCGGCGACACCCAGAAAACCAGCGCCGCTCCACACCAATACGCCCGGCATCGGGTGGATTCACTTCAGTGATCGAGAAGACCGCAATGCCCTGTGCGGCCAGAGCAACGGGCGCACATTTAGCTCGGCAGTCCTCTTCGCCCCCCCCTAGGCGCTTGCGGGGCCCCGCAACAAGCGCGCACGGCCTATCCGGGCAAGTCCTCTTCGGTGCAAACCGCGAAGCCATCCTGCTTCAAGGCCGCGGCCAAAACTCCATCGCCGGGAACGAGCACGCCGGAAAATCCGCCATCATAGACGCGGCCAGTTCCGCACGAGGGCGAGCGTGACTTGAGAATGGCCCAGCGGCAGCCAGCGGCCCGAGCCAGCCTCAAAGACTCCAGCGCCCCACGTTGAAAGGCGTCCGTCACATCCCGGCCCGAACGGCACACGGCCCTGCCGTTGCAAAGCTCCACACATTCGCGCGGCGTGGCCAGACCGCCGAGCACCTCCGGACACGCCGGCACGGCGCGTCCCTGCTCCAACAGGCGCAGCACAATGGCATGCGGCGCGGCTGTGCCGTCGTAGCGGCAGGGCTGGCCAGCCAGGCAGGCGCTCACCAGAACAGATGCGTCGGCATTATTCAGCAGCGCGGTAATCTCGTGCCGGTCCATGCAATCTCACTTGCCCTTGCGGGGCGTTTTGCCCGCGCCCTTGCGGGCCGAATTGGCGTTGACGGGAGCAATATTGCCGGGGTCGATATTGGCCGAATCGGCCGGGCAAGGCTTCCCGCTGGCAGCAGCCGCGCCCTTGCGCGCCTCGTCCGCTTGCATCGCGTGGTCCTTGCCGCCCGCCTTGTCGGAATACGGATGCGCCTTGTCGTACACTTCCATGATGCGCCGCAGGTCCAAATGGGTGTAGCGCTCCGTGGTGGAAAGCCGCGCATGGCCGAGCATCTCCTGCACGCTGCGCAGATCCGCGCCAGCTTGCAACAGATGGCTGGCGAAGCTGTGGCGCAGGGTGTGCGGGTGCACGCTCTGGCTCACGCCCGCGTCCACGGCCAGGCGCGACACGATGCGCAAGGCCTCGCGCCGGGAAAGCGGCCCGCCGCGCGCGCCGAGGAACAGCGCCTGCTCAGCTTCCGCAGGCCGCAGCGCATCACGCTCATCCAAATACTCCGTCAGCCGGTGCCGCGAGGCCTCGCTCAAGGGCGCAAGCCGGTCCTTGCCGCCCTTGCCGCGCACGCGCACAAAGCCCCGGTCCGCGCGCACGTCGTCCACGGTCAGGGAGAGAGCCTCACTCACACGCAGGCCGGAGCCGTACAAAAGCTCCACAAGGGCCAGGTCGCGGATGCCCGCGGGACCGGTGCGCACCGGCGCGTCCATAAGGGCCGTGGCCTGGTCCACATTAAGGGCGCGTGGCTGGCGGCTCTCCTGTTTGGGATTGCGCAAACCCGTGAGCGGCGTTTTGGCCAGCAGATGGTGCCGGATGAGGTAGCGGAAAAACGAGCGCAAGGTGGAAAGCTTGCGCGCCATGCTGGATTTCTTCTGCCGCAGGCGGTGCAGCTCGGCCAAAAAGCCGGTGGCGTCCTCGCGGGCGATGGCCTCGTAGTCCTCCAAGCTCTTGCTCCGGCGGGCCAGGAAAAGCTGGAATTGCTCAAGGTCGGCGGCGTAGGCGCGCACTGTGGCTGGGCTGTAGCCCTTTTCCACTTCCAAGAACGCAAGGAACCCGCGCGCGGCTTCCGGCAACTGGGCTCCCGGCTCGTGGCCGCCTTCGAGGCCGACCTGACGGGCGGTTGGCCGCGTGGCCGGGCGGCGGGCCGGGCGTTTAGTCGCTTCGCCTGTCGAGGACATAGCTGCTCTTCGGATTTTCCTTGGCCTTTTTCTTGAGCCCCATGGCGATGGCCGACGCTTCGCCATAGTGCTTGAGCCGGCCGTCGGTGTTGAACACCACGGCGATGGAGATGGCCATGAGCGGGAAGGTGCGCACCTCGCCCTGGCGGTCAGTGGAAATGATGCACTCGCGGTCGCGGTCGTCCGCATCATAAAAATGCGGCACTATGGCGTCAAAGGCCTCCACAACGCGTTTGCAGGCTTCCTCGGCAATCTCTGCGGGCACGATGAACACGAAGTCGTCGCCGCCCACATGGCCCACGAAGCTGCGCACGCCCTGAAAGCCGCGGATGGTGTTCACGATGACCCGCGCGGACATCATGAGCACCTCGTCCCCGCGCGAGAACCCGTACTTATCGTTGAAGGACTTGAAGTAGTCGAGGTCGCAGTAAGCCAGGGCGAAATCGTCCTGACGGTCAATGAGGTCCTGGATGCGGCTGATGATGCTGGTGTTGCCCGGAAGTTTGGTGAGCGGGTTGGCGTCCATGGCGCGCGAGGCCCGGCACAGGGTCAGATGCACGCGCTCCCTGGCCTCGTCCTTGGTAAAGGGCCGGACGAGAAAATCATCCGCCTCGATCTCGTTCCAATTCCAGCCCTGCTCCAGGTCCTTGTGGTCGAGGCACAAAATCACCGGCAGCTGTCGGTACACGTTTTCGCTTTTGACGATGGTGGCCACTTCGGTGCTGGGAATGTCCTGCAGACGGTTGTCGACCACAAGGATGTCCGGAGGTTCGTTGAAGATGACCTCCATAGCCCGCCGGCCTTCGGTGATGACGGTCCATTCCACCTCCAGCGGCTGCCAAAGGCTCTGAAAAAGCGCGGCCAGCTCGGCATCCGGCGTAAGCAAAATGCCGCGCTGCTGGCGTTGGAACAATGGTGCTGTCACGCTGCCTCGCTTTACGCCTTGTCCTTGGGTGGGGCGTCATCCTCCGGACCGAAGGTGACGCTGGAGACCTCGCCAAGATTCTCGGCGAATCCGTCCAGCACTTCATCAAGGTCGCCGAGCTTGAGGCCAAGGATCTTGAGGGCCTGATCGGAGAGGGGCGAGATCTGGTCGTCGCCGCCGCTGCCGAACTCGAAAAGCCGCACGACAAAGTCGCCCACGTGCGCCGCGGCCGCATGCTGCGGGTAGAACTGGGCGCGCTCCGGGTAATGGTGCGAACTCATGGCCTCTTTGATGGTCGGGGGCAAGTGCCAGTGCTGCGCAAGCCAGGCGTTGATGCGGTCGTGCCCGAAGCCCAGAACGGTCTTCTCGGCCTCGAACCAGCGCAAGTCCTGGGTGCGCACGGCCTCACCCACGGCCTTGTGCAGCTCCGGCAGCTGCACCGCCGCCACTACCTTGCCCAGGTCGTGCAGCAGGCCGCACACGCTGTATTCCTCAGGGTCCTTGAGCTTGGCCTTGCGCGCCACCAGGCCGGTGGCCAGGGCGCAGCCGATGCTGTGCTCCCACAACCCTTCCATGTTCTTGCTCATGATGTCGAACACCGAGGTGGAGATGATGACGCCCCGGATGACGTTGAAGCCGAGGAGCACCAGGGAGTGCTGCACGGAGCCGATGCGGCCGGGAAAGCCGTACACTGGCGAGTTGACCATCTTGAGCACCTTGGCGGAAAGCACCTGGTCGCGCGAAATGACCTTGGCGATGGCTTCGATGGAGGTGTTCGGGTTCTGCACCAGGCGCGAGACCTCCTCAAGCACCTTGGGCAGCGTGGGCAGGTCGCGTATGGACAGAATCTGTCCCTTTGCGCTGGTCTTGAGATCCTCTTCCACCGCCTACCCCTTCTCTGCCACAGCCGCGTCGGCGGCGGCCTTGATGGTGAAATATTCGCGCAGGTGACGCTTCACCTGCTCCATGAAGGGGTCGCCGTCCATGCGGCGAAAGAGATGATCGAGCCGGAGCACGCGCTCGGAAGGGTTCTGGCTCGCGGCCACCGCGTCGCCCACGACAAACACCTTGTCGATGCCCATGCTGTCGAGTTTGCTGATGAGTGAGTCGGAAAGCTCCACGCCGGCGGCGATGATGGGCATGCCGTTGGCCTTGGTGATGGGCTTGGCCAGCTTCATGCCGGCCTTGGCCAGGGTGAGGGGAATCTTCTGCATGCTGCGTCCTGTTCTTTTGGGGGGTCGGGTCAAACTACGCAAGGCTATAGTACATGCCCGGCCACTGGCGTACAAGCCCTTGCATCTCAAGAACCAGCAGGCGTCGGCTCACTGCTGCGCTGTCCGCTTCAAGAGCCTGGATGAGCGTATCGATGTGCGTCTTGCCGTCAAGGGTAAGGGCGTCCAAGAGCGCGCGTTCGTCTTGCGTGATGTTTTCAGGCGCGGCCTTGGGCTGGCGCGGCGGCTCCGGCGGGGCGGGCGCCGCTGCTGCATGCGCGGCGGCCGATTGCGGCTGGGCGGGGTCGGCGGCGGGCAGGCTGGCCGGCACTTTGACGAGCTCCGCCGCGAACTGGTAGCGCAACGCGCGGATGATGTCCTCGGCGTTCTCCACCAGGGCAGCGCCCTGCTTGATGAGCTTGTGGCACCCGGCGAAAGTCGGCTGTCCCAGCGGCCCCGGCAGGGCGAAGACCTCCCGCCCCTGCTCCGTGGCGAGGCGCGCGGTGATGAGGCTGCCGCTGCGCGAGGCGGCCTCGGCCACCAGCACGCCAAGGGAAAGGCCGCTGATGATGCGGTTGCGGAAGGGAAAATTGCGGGCTTCAGGTCTGGTGCCCGGGCCAAATTCCGTGACCACGAGGCCCTTGGCCTCCAGCGCGCGGCGCAGGTCCTCGTTTTCCGGCGGGTAATGGATGTCGAGCCCGGCGCCCAGCACGGCTATGGAGCTGCCCACGTGCTTGAGCGCGGACTGGTGCGCCTGCCGGTCGATGCCCGCTGCCAAGCCGGAAACAACCGTGACGCCGAAGCGGGAAAGATCGGAGCTGATGCGCTCCACGGACTGCAAGCCAAGAAGCGTGCATTCGCGCGCGCCCACAACCGCCACGGCCGGATTTTTCAGCAGGCTCATGTCGCCGCAGAGGTAGAGCAGAATGGGCGGGTCGGGAATTTCCTTCAACCGGGCGGGAAAGCGCGGATCGAACCAGGTGATGAGCCGAAGGTTCGCGGTGCGCGCGGCGCGGTATTCAGCCTCGGCATCGGGCCGCCAAGGCTCCTGCATGAAGACATCGGCGCGGTTGCGGGGCAGCACCTTGCGCGCGGCCCAGTTGCGGGCGTCGGAAACAGCTTCGAAAGCGCTGTCGTAGTCGGAGAGAATGCTCCTCCAGGAGCGCGGCCCCAGGCCAGGGGTGTGCCGCAAGGCAAGACAGGAGAAGAATTCCTTGGCGGCGTCCAGGCTCATCGGCGGCCCCTTTTGCCCGGCTACGGGGCTTAGCCGCCCAGCTCCGCGAGCTTCCTGCGGGCGGCCGGAGCGGGCTCGGACTTTGGAAATTCGCGAAGGAGCGCGCGCAGATACAACGTGGCGTTGTCCTTCTCGCCCATCATCACATACGACATGCCGATCTTGAGCAGGGATGCCGCGGCCTTGTGGTGCTTGGGGAAGCGCCGGGTCACATCCTTGAAGGTCATGATGGCCTGGGCGTAATTCTTTTCCTGAAAGTAGCTCTCGCCGATCCAGTACAGGGCGTTCGGCACCAGGGCGCTCTGCGGGTCCACATCCAGGAACTCCGTGAGGACCTTGCGGCCTTCCTCTGGGTGCTGCTCGGAACGCACAAGGGTCATGCCCTGGTCATAAAGGCTCTTGACCGGGGCCGGGGCGGCGGCGACAGGGGCGGCGGACGGAGCGCGCGCGCCCGTCTCGGCGGCGACCTCGGCCAGGGCCTGCGCAGCGGGGGAAAGCTTGCCGGCCGGGGCCGAGGACAGCGGGGCCGCAGGGCGCAAGGGCGCCTGGCCAACCTGCTCCTGCATGCGCGCAAGGGATTCCTCCACTGCGCGCATCCGGTCCTGCAGCTTGCGCTGCTGGTCGCGTGAGCGTTCTTCCTGCTCGCGTTGCGTTTCCTTGAAATTGAGGAAGTTCTCTTCAAGGCTGCGCAAACGCCATTCCTCGCTCAAGCCACGCTGAGCGTCCATCTTGCCGGCGCAACCCGTAAGCGTCAGCGCGCACAGCGCAACAATAATGCAAGGCTTTCGCATTCGAGGCTCCCTGTTCACAATTCCTTAGGCTACTGCAGTATTTTTTGCAAGATTGGCCTGCGCTTCCGCGCGCGAGAAATGCCCTTGCCTCAAGCAATAAAATCCGGCAAAAGAGAACAAAATGCAAGTAGTCGAGGCCCCCCAGTATGTCGCCTGCAGAACTGCTTCCCATTGTCGGCGCCCTGAGCGGACCGGCATTCTTTCTCATCTTCGCGCTGGCCGCGCTTGGCGCGCCGCTCTTGGCGCTGGTCTGTCTTCTGGCGGCGGCCCTGCGCAGCACCGCCCACCCGGAGGCCTATGCCCGCCGCTTGCTGCGCATGGCCTTGACCTGCGCGGTTCCTTCCCTGCTCCTCTTCGCCGCTGCTGGCGCCTTGGCCGCCTACCGCACGGTCTGGCTGGCCGACTGGGTTCGGGCGGCTCCCATGGGGCCGGGCCTCTTTGCCGTCGCGGCGCTGGCTTTCTGCGCGTCCCTCGTCACCATGCGCTTGTCCCGGCCCTCGCCGCGCCACGGTCGGCAGAACAGCCCCCTCGGCCAAGCCTTCATCCTGACGTTGCTGGCTGCCGCCATTTTGTGGCTCGGCCTGGCGCTGGGCATAAGTCTGCAGGACCAGGCCCAGGCCATTTTGCGCTCCCCCATGGCCGACGGCATCGGCGTTGCGCCGCTCATGACGCCGGATGTCTCCGCGCTGCCGAACCTCTGGACTGCGCTGGCCGCCCTGGTGGCCCTAAGCGCCGCGGCCGCCGGCGCCATCAGCCTCGAATACCTGCTGCTGCTGCGTGACCGCGAGCCCTTTGGCCGAGACGCCCTGGCGCACATGCTGCGCCTTGCTGCCCGGTGCACGTTGCGCGCCGCCCTTCTGGCCGGGGCTTTTTTGCCCGTGCTGTGGACGCACCTGCCAGCCATGCCCGCGCTGCAAGGCGGCGAGACGGCCGCCAAGACGCTGCTTGGCGTATGCGCAGCCGCCTGCGTGCTGCTCTGCGTTTTTTCCGGCATTGTGGCGCGCAGCACAAGGCCCTGGGACAAGCCGCTCTCCATTCATGCCGCAGTGCTCGTCCTTTGGGGCGGCCTCACGTCGCTGCTCTCCGTCGCCCTGCTCTGCCATTACGCCGTCTAGCCCGCGCGGCCCGCGCCCCCCCGGCGTCAAAGGCTCCATGCCTCCTCTAATCTTCACAAGACATAAAAAAAGGCGGCCCGAAAGCCGCCTTTGCGTTGCGTCGTTGCGCCGAGTTTAGTCGTGCGTGCCCTGCTTGGTGGTCACCGTGGCCAGGCGGTACACCTCGTGCGGATCAAGGATGAGCACCACACTGCCGTCGCCCATGATCGTGGCGCCGGAAATGCCCCGGATCTCGAAGCCGTTCAAGTACTGGCCAAGGGGCTTGATGACGATTTCCTGGCGCTCCAGAAGACGGTCCACCACAACGCCGAGCCTGCGGTCGTTGTCGTGGATGATGACCACTGGCAGAATCTCGCGGTTGTCCTCATTGCCGGGCAGGCCCAAAAGCTCCGAGAGCTCCACGATGCCAAGCACCTCGCCGCGCAGGGTGAGCGCCTTGCGGTGGTTCACCTCGCTCAGACGCTCCACCTCGATCTTGGTGGTCTCGGACACGGCGTCCAGCGGGATAGCGTAAACGTCCTTGCCCACCTGGACCATGAGCGCGTCGATGATGGCCAGGGTCAGCGGCAGGGTGAGCGTGAAGCGCGAGCCCCGGCCGACCTCGGTGTTAATTTGGATGTTGCCCTTGAGATTCTTGATGTTGTTCTTGACCACGTCCATGCCGACACCGCGGCCGGACACGTCGGTGATCTTCTCGGCGGAGGAGAAGCCTGGCGCGAAGATGAGGTCGATGGCCTGGCGGTCGTCGAGCAGCTTGGCTTCCTCGGTGGTGACCAGCCCCTTTTTCACGCCAACCTGGCGCATCTTCTCGGGGTCGATGCCGCGTCCGTCGTCCTCGACCTCAATGGCCACGGAATTGCCCTTGTGATAGGCGCGCAGCCACACGTGGCCCGTGGGGCTCTTGCCCGCGGCGACGCGCTCTTCCTCGGACTCCAGCCCGTGGTCCATGGAATTTCGGATGAGGTGGACCAGCGGATCGCCGATCTCCTCGCCCACGCTCTTGTCGAGTTCCGTCTCCTCGCCCTCGGTGATGAGCTCGACCTGCTTGCCGCTCTTGCGCGAAAGGTCGCGCACAAGGCGCGGGAAGCGCGAGAACACGGTATGCACCGGGACCATGCGCACCTTCATGATGGTGTCCTGCAGGTCGTCGGAGATGCGCGCCATGGCGTAGGTCGTCTCGGTCAGCTGCTGGGCGACGACGGCGACTTCCTCGTGGCCGTCCTCCAGCGCGCGGGCGAGCATGGAATAGCGGTTGCGGTTGATGATGAGCTCGCCGATGAGGTTCATCAGGTGGTCGAGCTTCTGGTGATCGACGCGGATGGTCGTGGCGCCCTTCTGTTGGGGCTGCTGCCCGGCCTCGAAGGCGGCCTGGGCGGCTGTGGGCGGCGCAAGCTTGGGAGCGGATGCGGCAGGCGCTTCCGGCTTGGCTGCGGGCTTGGCTGCGGGCTTCGCGGCAGGAGGCGCGGGCTTCGCGGCAGGAGGCGCGGGCTTCGCGGCTTCCGCCTTCGGTGCTGCGGCAGGTTCCGCCTTCACTACCGGCTTGGCGACCGGTTTGGCTTCCGGCTTGGGCGCTGCGGGCGCAGCCTTGGGGGCAACAGTCTCAGCCTTGGCCAGGGGAGCCGGCTGCGGTTTGGCGACGGGCTTGGCATCCGGTGCGTCGGCGCCAGCGGGCTCCTCGCCCTTGATGCGCGCCAGGGCGGCCAGAACCATGTCCTTGAGGATGGAGATCTCCTGAGACAGGATGTCGAGCATGAGTTCAAAGCCCATGTCCGACTTGCGCGCCTGGTCCACGAGGCCGGCGGTGCGCTCGGCATAGCCCTTGACCTCGGCCAGGCCCATGTAGCCGCAGGAGTTCTGGAGCGTGGTCAGGCTGCGGAACAGGCCGTCGATTATGTCGCGCTGGTTCGGGTCCTGGCGCAACATGTCCATGGCCATGTCCAGGCTCTTGAGCTGGTGCAGCGCGGTTTGCTCAAAAATCGCCACGTCTTCCGGGTCGTAGCCCGGAGCGGGTTGCGCGGGTGCTTGCGCGGCATCTTCCGGCGCCGCTGCGGCGGCATGCCCCGGCGCCTCGCCCGGACCGGCCACGGCAGACGCCGGAGCGGCCTGTTCCGGCGCAGCGTCATCCGATGCGGCGGCGGGCGTGGCGGAAGCGCCAACGGAGCCGCCTTCAAACTCCGGCGCCAGCACGGCCATGTAACGCTCCGGCACGCTGAGCTCGCCGGCGTCGGTGCTGGCCTGCAGCACGGCCGCAAGCAGGGTGATGTCTTTGGGCGTGGCCTTGCCGGAATCGATGTCGATGCGGCCGAGAAGCTCCTCAATCATGTCCACAACGGCCAAAAGCAGATCGATGATGCCGTGGCTGGTCGGCATCTCGCCCTTGCGGACGCGGTTCAGCAGGGTCTCGGCCTCATGGGTCAGGGCGTTGAGCTCCTTGTAGCCGATGATGCCGCTGTTGCCCTTGATGTTGTGGAAATACCGGAAAATGTCGTTGACCAGCTCGCCGCTGCCGTCCGGGTTCTTTTCCAGATCAAGCAACCCCTGGTTCAGGTTGCCCACCAGATCGCGCGCTTCCTCGAGAAAATCGTTCAGGTGCCCATCGCCGACGGTTGTCAGCACATACGGCGTGGGGTCAAAATCCGGCGCGGGCTCGTACACCACATTCTGCCAGCGGATAGTCAGCGGGCCGCTGGGTGCGCTCTCAGCCTGTTCATCGACAAGATCGGCGTAGGTCTCAATCGCTGGCTCGGCATCGGGTTCAGAGACGGGTTCAGACGTCGATTCGGCCTCCGCTTCAGCCCCGGTCTCGGCTGGCGCTTCGGAAGCGGCGGCAGGCGCGGCCGCCGGGCCCTCAGCCTCGCCGGCAAGGGTGCTTTCGATGCGCGCGATGATGCTCGCCGTGTCCACATCGCCTTCCTGGCCGGTGGTCTCCAAATTTTCCACCATGCTGCGCAGGGCGTCCGTGGCGGACAAAATGATGTCCATGATGCCGGAGGTGACGGACATGGCGCCCTGGCGCAGTTCGTCGAGGATATTCTCCGCCTTGTGGGCCAGGCCGTTTATTTTGTGCAGGCCCAAAAACCCAGAAGCCCCCTTGAGCGAGTGCATGGGCCGGAAGATCTCGTTCAAAAGGCCGAGATTCTCGGGGCTCTTCTCAAGCTGGAGCAGATTCGGTTCTATGGTCTCCAGATGCTCCTTGGCTTCGACGAAGAAGTCAGTAAGGATTTCCGGATCAAGGTAATCTTGGCTCATTTAGGACACCTGCCTGCTCTGGTGTTTCCGCCGACCGACTGATTGCTGGGCGCGCTGTGCCCCGCCCCGGGCGCGGACAGCAGAATCAACCCAAAAGCATTTTCACGTTGCGGACCATTTTCTCCGGCTGCGCGGGCTTGACCATGTACAGGTTGGCCCCAAGCGTCAATCCGGTTTCAATGTCCTTGTCTTGGCCTTCCGTGGACAGAACGATGATCGGAATGTCCCGGTACGCCTCCTGTTCGCGAACGTTCTTGATAAACGTGAATCCGTCCATGCGCGGCATGTTCACGTCGCTCACGATGAGGTCCACCTGCTCCGCAGCGTACAGCTTTTCAAGACCGTCCAGCCCGTCTTCCGCCGTGGTGACCTTGAAGCCTTCCTTCTTCATGATGAAGGCGACGAGATTCCTTACAGTCTTAGAATCGTCCACAATCAGAATATGTTTAGGCATGTGTCCTTCCCCCTTGCAGCACGACCTGGACCAGGTTGTCTATGGACAGGATGCTGATGAGTTTCTCGCCGGATTTGTAAAGGCCCATGAGCAGGTGCGTGTGGACGCCGACGTTGCCCTCCACGTTCCATTCAAGATCGTCGCCGCTGGCCTTGTACATGGTGGAAACCGCGCCGATCATCAGGCCGATTTGCAGCCCGCGATGACGGCAGACGACGATGAACCGGTCCTCCTGCTCGCCAGGAATGCCCAGCAGAAGCCGCAGGCTCACCAGCGGCGTCACGCGGCCGCGCAGGTTGATGATGCCGGCGATGCTGGCCGGAGCGGTGGGCAGTTTCGTCGGTTTGACGAAGCGGATGACCTCCTGGATCACCGTGATGGGCAGCGCGAATTCGCGCCCGAGCAGAGAAAAGCTCACCAGCCGGATCTCCGCCTGGTTGCGCATCATCTCGTCGGAATGCTCCACGGCCGAATCAGCCTGGCCGGGCGCGGAGATGCCGGCCACGACGTCTTCGCCGCGCGGATCAAGACGTTTGGCCTCGGCCAGCACCTTTTCGCGCTCGACGCCGAGGTACTTGTCCAGAAAGGCCGTTTCCGCGCCGGTGAGCGCCCGGCCCGCGTCTGTCACGTCGGGCAGTTGCACGTCATCGACAAAATATTGTTCAGGCGTTTTCATTCGCTCGTATCTCTTTTGCCAGCTGCATGTATTCCAATGACCCTCGGGTCTTTGGATCGACTTCAAAAATCACCCTGCCGCCTGCGCTCGACTCCCGAAACTTTGTGTCGAAATGAATCACCGTCTGAAAGACCTTCTCGCCGAGCTTGTCGCGCATGAGGCGCAATATTCTCCGGCAAGCCGCCGTGCGCTGGTCGAACATGGTGGCCAGGGCCATGTAGCGCACCGGCATGGGCAGAACCCGGTTCAACAGCCGGATGGTGTCGAACAAAAGCCTTATTCCGTACAGCGCGAGAAAATCCGTCTGGATCGGAATGAGCACCATGTCCGAGGCTACGATGGCGTTCACCAGCAAAATGCCCACATGCGGCGGGCAGTCCACCAGCACATAATCGTAGTCCTCGCGCACCAGGGCCAGCGTTTCGGACAGGATGAGCCCCTTGTTCACGCGATCCTTCAGGTCCACCTCCAGCTCCGAGAGCCGGATGTGCCCGGGCACGAAGTCGAAGCCGCCGGAGAGGCCCGTCTTGAGCGTGCGCGTGAAAAGCGTTTTGTCCGCCGTCTCTGCTTGGAAAAGATCGTATGCCGTGGCTTCGAGCGTCTCTGGAAAAAAAGAGAGATGCACCGAGGCGTTGGCGTGCGGGTCCAGGTCCATGACCAGCACCCGCTGCTTGAGCAGGGCCAGGGCGGCGGCCAGGTTCAACGTGGTGGTGGTCTTGCCCACCCCGCCCTTCTGGTTCGCTATGGCAATGACCCTGGCGCTCAAAAAATCACCCGTCGATCTGGCCGAAGGCACCGGCGCGCGCGCGCATCAGGCCTCCTTCTTGTACATGATGGCCCCGGGATAATGGATGGGCTTGAAGGAGCGCGTGATGTTGTGCAACGACTCCGAGTGTCCGATGAGCAAATATCCGCTCGGCATGAGGTTGTCGTAAAAGGCGCCGATGACCTTCTTCTTCATTTCGTCGTCGAAGTAGATGATGACGTTGCGGCAGAACACCAGTTGCGAACGCTCCACCCGCTTCAGCGCCGCGCGGTCGGAAAGGTTCAGCTGCCCGAAGGAGATGAGGCGCTTGAGCTCCTGCTTGACGCGGAAATTTTCGCCGTCCTTTTCAAAATAGCGCGCAACAATTTCCTTGGGCGTGGTGCGCAGGGTGTACTCATTGTACAGGCCCTTGCGCGCGGCCTCGAGCACGCGCTCCGAAAGGTCGCTCGCGGTGATGCGCACGTCCCAGCTGGCAAGCTCGCCCCTGAGCACCTCGGCGATGATGATGGCCAGGGTATAAGGCTCCTCGCCCGTGGAGCAGCCAGCGGACCAGATGCGCAGCTTCTTTTCGCCCTTCTTTTTCTGCTCGGCGATGACCTCGGTCAGGATGTTCTCTTGGAACACCTTGAGCTGCGGGGGGTTGCGGTAAAAGCTGGTCTCATTGGTGGTGATGACCTCGAAAAGCTTGGAGAGCTCGGTCTTCTTGTTGGTGTCGTACTGCAGGTAGTGGTAGTACTCGCCAAAATTCTTGAGGTTCAGAAGCTTCAGCCTGTTCGCCAAGCGGTTTTCAAGCAGATACTTGCGGTTGTCCGCAACGTATATGCCGCACTGCACGTAGATGAAGTCACGCAGTTGGACGAACTCGGCATCGCTGATCTTGAGCTCCGCGCCGGTGGCCCCTGTGGTTGAGAAAAGCGCAACCATTTAGATATCCCTTTCCTGTTCGTCCTGAATCCTGGCTATGGCCGATTCCGCCGCCTCCATCAGTTCGTAGTCCTCGCCGCCGGAGATGGAGAGAAGCGCCTGGAAGGCCGCGGTGCCGCCAATGCTGCCAAGACATTCGATGGCCCGGATGGCCACCAGCTTGTTGGGATTCTCAAGGTGAGCCACAATGTCGGGAATGGCCTCTGCGATCTTGTGCTGGCCGATGACTTCCAAGGCGCGGACCTTGACCCAGTCGTCCTCGTCGCTCAGGGCGTGGCGCAGGTGGGGAACGATGTCGGGAGAGAAGCACTGGCCCATGATCTCGACCACGGTCTGCCGCACGTCGCGGTTCTCGTCCATCAAGCGGGGCGCCAGCAGCTCCACAAAGACGTTGCTCTCGTAGCACTGGGTGGCCACTGCCTGCAGCGCGTGCTTGCGGATGTCCGGATTCTCGTCCTCAAGGGCGATCTTGAGCAGGTCCAGGTTGGCGGCCGCGTCGATCTTCCCCAGGGCGTACACGGACATGAGCCGCTTGACCGGATCCTTGCCGTTGAAGAGCGCGCGGAAGCGCTCCTGCATGTCCTCGCCGCCGATGGCGACACAAGCCTCAAGACCGGCCTCTTTCACGTCGTCGTACTGATGGTCCAGCAAATCGAAAAGAATGTCTGACGCCGGGGCGTAGTGCAGCTTTTGGCCCAGGAAGCTGGCGGCGGACTTGAGCACCTTGCCGTCGTTGTGCTTGGCCAGAAGGTCCATGAAGAAGTCGACGCTGCCCTGCTCGGCGATGCGCGCCAGAATGGCGACGGTGGCCCGCTGCACGGTGATGGAGTTTTGCCAGAAGGAATTGACGAGCACGCTCTCGACTTCCGGCGAAGAGATTCGCCCCAAGACCTCAACGGCCAGCAGCGCCGAAGCGGTGTCCTCGCTGCGCAGGGCGTTCTTGAGCACCGCGGTGACGCCCATCTGGGCCAGGCTGTCCAGAATATGATCCAGGCGGTCCTGGTCCTGGTCGGGATCAAGCTTGGCGGCGATGGCGAAGACCCCGGCTGCGGCGTCGTCTCCGCCCATGACCGCGAGCCCGGTGATGGCGGCGTCCTGCACTTCCGTCTCTTCGTCCTCCAGGGCCACGAGCAGGTATTCGCGGAAGTTGGCGCGCGCGTCCTTGGGCAGCAGGTTCACGAGCTTGCCGCCAAGGATCTTCACGATGGCCTTGACGATCTTGTTGCGCAGCGCGGTGGGCGAGGTCTCCATGCGGCCAAGCAGCAGCGACACGGCCTTGACGTTGCCCATGTCGCCCAGGGCGTCGATGATCATGGAGACGACGAGTTCGGAGGAGTGGCTCATGGCCTTGACCATGGCGTCGATAGAGCTGGCGTGGCGGATCTTCGCCAAGGCCTCGATGACGGAGTACTGGACCCACTCCTCGTCGCGCATGGCCTGGTTCAGGCACTTCGCGGCCTCGGGCAAGCCAAGGTCGCCCAGGCTGACGGCGGCCTGATAGCGCACGTTGACCTCGGGGTCCTTCAGCAGGGCCTCGCACAGCGGCGCAACGGCCATGATGTTGCCGGCGGAGCCCAGGATGTCCGTGGCGAAGATGCGGATGTCCACGTCTTCTTCCTTCAGAAGCGGAATGATGGATTGCAGCTCCTGGCTGCCGAGCGCCCGCAGGATGTCCATGGCGCCGTTGCGCACAGGTGCGTCGTCGGAGCGCAGCAGCGGGATGACGCCGCTGACGACTTCCTTGCCGCCGATCTTGCGCAGAGCGTTGTCGGACGATTCCTGAACGCCGATGTTGCTGCTTTTGAGCATCTCGACCAACAGCGGCACCGCGTCTTCGCAATGCTCCTCGCCGGCCAGATAGGCCCCCTCGCGCAGCACGTCCGTCTCGGCACTTTTCAGCATCGCCAGGATTTCTTTGCAGTCAGTCATCGGCTTGAACCCCTCCAGGGTCTAGTCCCACCAGTGGATGCGGCGGAAATTGGAATCAACTCGCCCGCGCAGCCTACAAGTACAAGTTATTCATGATGGCTTGGGCCATGTCATCAATATCAACAATTTCATCCGAAAGTCCAGCATCAACGATTGCTTTAGGCATTCCGTAGACCACGCAGGTGGCGTCGCTTTGGGCCAAGGCGCGGCCGCCCTTGAGTTTCAGGGCGCGGATGCCCTCCATGCCGTCGTTGCCCATGCCGGTGAGAATGACTCCAAGAGCGCGGCGGCCAACGGCATCGGCGGCGCTGCCGATGAGCACGTTAGCCGAGGGTTTGTACAAGGCGCTGGCGGGTTCGGTCGTAATCTCCAGGTCCACGCGGCTAACCATCTGCTTCAGCATAAGGTGCTTGCCGCCCGGAGCAATGAAGGCGCAGCCGGGTTTCAGGCGGTCGCCGGCCTCCGCCTCTTTGACGGAGATCTGGCACAGTCCGTCCAGGCGCTTGGCAAAGGGGCCGGTAAAGGCCGCGGGCATGTGCTGCGCAATGACGATGCTGGCGGGGAAATTGGCGGGCAGGGCCGAAAGCACCTTTTGCACAGCCGGAGGGCCGCCGGTGGAGACGCCGATGACGACCACATCGCGCTTGGCGGAGCCGCCGGGCAGCGTGGCCGGCCCCGAAGGCCTGGCGGTGCGGGCGGCCGCGGCCGCAGGCGCGCTGGCGGGCGCGGGAGTGCGGGCGATGATCCCGCCGGTCCGCGGCCGGGAGTGCATCATCCTGCGCGCGGCCACGATCTTGACCTTGGAGATGAGGCTTTCCTCGATTTTGACGATGTCGAGCGAAACCTTGGAAAGCTGCTTGGGGATGAAGTCCACGGCGCCGAGGTCCAGGGCCTTCAACGTCGCCTCCGCGCCCTCGTTGGTCAGCGAGCTGACCATGAGCACGGGACGGGGCATCTCCATCATGATGTGGCGCAGGCAGGTCAGGCCGTCCATGCGCGGCATCTCGATATCCAGGGTGACAACGTCCGGGTTGTGCTTGCGGATGAGCTCAAGCCCCTCCTCGCCATCACGGGCCGTGGCCACAACGTCGATTTCCGGGTCCTTGGCCAGCATGGTGCTGATGGCCTTGCGCATGAACGCAGAATCATCGACGACAACAACCTTGATCACGAAGTGCTCCTTTGAATGGCAGGGCGGGGTTGCCCAAAACGGGTACTACATACCCCGCCCCAAATGCTACGTAACGCTCTCATAAATTCTTGAAATTGTCCAACAGAGACACTTTGCAAAGAATTGCGTAAATATGCGCCCGAGGCTGTTCAAGCACTTGCCTTTTGAATTTGATTCAGCTAAAAGCCGACGTCTCAACAACGGGATGTGGCTCAGCCTGGTAGAGCGCCGCGTTCGGGACGCGGAGACCGCTGGTTCAAATCCAGTCATCCCGACCAGTAAGACCAAGGGGTTACGGTGAAAACCGCAACCCCTTTTTCTTTATCCAAATATCCCCAGGGGATATGAGCGTCTACACACAAGTCCCTTTCATCTTGCTCGGAAAGTCAACCGGCGCGCAATTCGGCACACCCCGCCCCGCCTGATCACAAACGTAAATTCGCCCATGCGAAGCGCTAAATTCCAACGCTTCGCATGGGCTGTTGCTTATCGGTCCGACAGGCGCTGTTTTGCAATCTGGAAGAACTCCTCCGACATCTCCACCCCGACAAACTGCCGCCCCGTCTCCAGGCAGGCCAGGCCGGTCGATGCGCCCCCCATGAAAGGGTCAAGCAACACGCCGCCGGACGTGGTCGCTTCCAGCAGCTCGCACATGAGGGGCACGGGCTTTGCCGACAGGTGAACCATGCAGGCCATTTCCACAGAATGCCGGAACCCGCGAGGTCGTCAATGCGTTCCTGCAAGCCATGCCGGTGGTTGCTTGGCCTGCCCACGCCCAGGCCAAGCTTCAGCGCGGCAAGGACCGCTCATCGCGTCGGAGCAAGCCCAGGCGCCACAGCGGCTGGCTGAGCGCTCCGCTTCCGGGCTCGACATCACACTCGCATCGCCTTAAACCATCAACGAGTTGGATGCGATTTGCATGTCATCGTCTCCTCAGGCAAAGGACCAGCATCATGCCCACAGTGCTTCTGCTCCGCCACGGAGAAATCGCCCAGGCAAGCCCGCGCAGGTTCGTGGGGCAACGAGATCTGCCCCTGACACAGGCGGGCATTGAACAGGCTATGCGTTGGCGGGAGGTGCTGGCCGCCACGCCCCTGGCTGGCGCTTGGTGCTCCAGCCTGTGCCGCTGCCGCGAAACGGCCCGCTTAATTCTCGAACCGCGGGGGCTCACCGCCGTGCCCGTTGACGCCCTGCGCGAGATCAGCCTCGGCGCGTGGGAAGGATTGAGCGTGGAGGAAGTGCGCCAGCGTTTTCCTGGCGAATATGAACGCAGGGGCGCAGACTTGGCCGACACAGCGCCGACAGGAGGCGAAAGCTTCGTCATGGCGCAGCAGCGAGCCTGGGCCGCCCTGGAGGCAATCCTCGCCCAAGCGGAAGGCGCAATTCTGATGGTGGCCCATGCGGGCATCAACCGCGCGCTCATCTGCCGCATGCTCGGCACCCCGCTGGCGAGGCTCTTCAGCCTCGGGCAGGACTATGCCGCCATGAACATTCTTGAGTTCCCCCCCGGCAAGACACCTGTGCTGCGGGCCTTGAACCTGCCGCCACAAGCCGCCGCCGCTCTCCCCTTGCTGCCGCACGCGTAGGGAGCCTCCTTCCCGATTTTCTCGGCCAACAACCAACGACGATTGCGCCATTGGCATCGAACGTGATCCACTGTGCGCACGGCCCACTAGCCATGTTACCTGCTGATTTTGCAATGATATTTATTCAACGATTCCTGCAAAAAATCACGAATGGGCCTTATCGGTAAGGGTTCCTATGTTTTACATAACATAGCAAGTAGTGGAAATAAATTTGACCAAAATTTTAAAATAAGACAAAGATAGCCATTATAGTCGACAGATTGCGGAGCAGCTTGCGACCGGGTTCGTCGACGGCAAGCGACAAAGGAGGATGCATGAACATTTCGCGTCGAGGGTTCATTAAACTTCTTGGGGCGGGCACAGCCTGCTTCGGGTTATCCAAGCTGGGTTTGGACGTTAAGCCCGCCCTGGCGTACTCGACCAGCCTCAAAACCGCCGGGGCCAAAGAGGTTGTCTCCATCTGCCCCTACTGCTCCTGCGGCTGCAACATCATCATGTTCGTCAAGGACGGCAAGTTCATCAGCTCCGAGGGCGACCCGGACTACCCGGTGAGCGAAGGCTCGCTGTGCGCCAAGGGCGCGGCCTTCCGCGCGCTGCACATCAACGAGCACCGCATCGTGAAGCCGCTGTACCGCGCCCCCGGCGCGACCGAATGGGTCGAAAAAGACTGGGACTTCATGCTCGGCGCCATCGCCCGCCGCATGAAGGACACCCGCGACCGCGACTTCAAGGCCAAGAACGATAAGGGCCAGGCCGTCAACCGGCTCGACACGGTGTTCCATCTCGGCAGCGCCCTTATGGACAACGAGGAATGCGCCGTCACGGTGCAAATGCTCAGAAGCATGGGGGTCTACCAGATAGACCATCAGGCAAGGGTCTGACACAGCCCCACTGTACCGGCTCTGGCAGAGTCGTTCGGACGCGGCGCGATGACCCAGCATTGGATTGACATCAAGAACTCTAACGCGATTCTCATCATGGGCAGCAACGCTGCCGAGCATCACCCCATCTCCTTCAAGTGGGTGCTGCGCGCAAAGGACCAGGGGGCGAAGGTCATCCACGTCGACCCCAAGTTCTCCCGCACATCCGCGCGCAGCGACTATCACGTGCCCCTGCGCAGCGGCACGGACATCGCCTTTTTGGGCGGCATGCTCCGCTACATTCTGGAAAAGAACCTGTTCCAGAAGGAATACGTCACCGAGTACACCAACGCCAGCTTCATCCTTGGACCGGACTACAGCTTCAAGGACGGCCTGTTCAGCGGCTTCGACGCGGAAAAGCACGTGTACGACCGCAAGAAGTGGGACTTCGCCCGCGATGAAAACGGCGTTTCCAAGCGGGACAAGACCCTGCAGGATCCCCGCTGCGTGTTCCAGCTTTTGAAGAAGCACTACGCCCGCTATACCGTTGATCTGGTGAGCCAGGTGACGGGCGTGAGCAAAAAGAACCTGCTCATGGTCTATGACACCTTCGGCGCCACGGGCAAGCCGGACAAGGCCGGCACCATGATGTACGCCCTGGGCTGGACCCAGCACACAGTGGGCGTGCAGAACATCCGCCTCGCCTGCATGATCCAGCTGCTGCTGGGCAACATCGGCGTGGCGGGCGGCGGCATCAACGCCCTGCGCGGCGAGCCCAACGTGCAGGGCAGCACGGACCACGCGGTGCTCTGGGACATTCTGCCCGGCTACCTGCCCGCGCCCCTGGCCACCCAGCCCACCCTGGCCGAGTACAACAAGTCCATCGCGCCGAAAACGGCCGATCCCATGAGCATCAACTGGAAGGCCAACCAACCCAAGTACGCCGTCAGCCTCTTCAAGGGCTGGTTCGGCGAGGCGGCCACCAAGGACAACGACTTCGGCTACGGCTGGACGCCCAAGGTGGAGCCCGGCGAGCAGTACGCCAGCATGTTCATGTTCGACCGCATCTACAAGGGCCAGATCAAGGGCGGCTTCATCTTCGGCCACAATCCGGCCCAGAGCATGCCGAACAGCCACAAGATCAGGAAGTCGCTGCAGCAGCTCGACTGGCTCGTCATGGGCGAAGTGCACCTGACCGAGACCACGGACTTCTGGCGCGGCCCCGGCGTCGATCCCAAGAAGGTCAAGACGGAGATGTTCTTGCTGCCCTGCTGCCACCGCGGCGAAAAGGACGGCACCACGTCCAACTCCGGCCGTTGGCAGATGTGGCACTACAAGGGCATCGAGCCCATGGGCCAGAGCAAGAGTATGGGCACCATCGAGGTGGAGCTCTTCCAGGCCGTGCGCGATCTGTACAAGAAGGAGGGCGGCGTCTTCACCGAGCCCATCCTGAACCTTGACCTGGACCGCGCCTACGACGCCGAGAAGACCGCCATGAAGGTCAATGGCTGGTTCACCCGCGACTGCGAAGTGAACGGCAAGAAGTTCAAGAAGGGCGACCAGGTGCCCAGCTTCGCCTTCTTGACCGACGACGGCAGCACCAACAGCCTTTGCTGGATTTACTCCGGCAGCTACCCGGAAGTGGGCAAGAACCTGAGCAAGCGGCGCGACCACACCCAGACGGCGATGCAGGCCAAGCTCGGGCTGTACCCGAACTTCTCCTTCGCCTGGCCGGTCAACCGCCGCATCATCTACAACCGCGCCAGCGTCGACCCCAGCGGCAAGCCATTCAACCCGAATCTGCCGGTCGTCTTGTGGGACGGCACGAACTGGGTGGGCGACGTTGTGGACGGCGGCGGACCTCCCATGGCGCAAAAGGGCGGCAAGTACCCGTTCATCATGCACACGGAGGGTCTGGGCCAGCTCTTCGGCCCCGGCCGCGTGGACGGGCCCTTCCCCGAGCACTACGAACCGGCCGAGACCCCGCTGGCCAAGAACCCGTTCTCCAAGCAGATGAGCAACCCGGCCATCCGCTGGATAACGAGCGACATGGACGTGCTGGCGAAAAACGCCGACCCGCGCTTCCCCATCGTCCTCACCACTTACAGCCTCACCGAGCACTGGTGCGGCGGATCGGACTCGCGCAACACCAAGGTGCTGCTTGAGGCCGAACCCCAACTCTATGTGGAGATGAGCCACGAGCTGGCCAAGGCCAAGGGCATCAAAAACGGCGACGTGGTCGAGGTGGAAAGCATCCGCGGCAAGGTGCAGGCGGTGGCCATGGTCACCGTGCGCATCGTGCCCTTCAAGGTCATGGGCAAAACCGTGCACCTCATCGGCATGCCCTTCGCCTTCGGGTGGACGACACCCGGCGTGGGCGATTCCACCAACCGGCTCACTCCCACCGTAGGCGACCCCAATACCTACATACCGGAGTACAAGGCGTCGCTGGTGAACATCCGCAAGGCCGTCAAGGTCACGGAGCTTGAGAGATAACCGCCGGCCCGGAGGAGGCCCTCGGCACAAGAGGGCTTCCGCCGGGCGGGCGCACAAGGGAGATGCGCCATGCCCAAAGCGTTTCTGATAGACACATCGCGCTGCACAGCCTGCCGGGGCTGCCAGATTTCCTGCAAGGAGTGGAAGGACTTCCCCGCCGTGCACACGAAGCAGACCGGCACGCACCAGAACCCGCCCGATCTTGGGCCCTACAACTTCAAGCTGATCCGGTTCAAGGAATATAAGATGAAGGACCGCGTGGAGTGGCTGTTCTTTCCGGAACAGTGCCGCCACTGCGCCGAACCCGGCTGCAAGGCCGGCGCGGACGCCATTCTCGAAGGCGCCATCATCAAGGACGAGGCCACCGGGGCCGTGCTCTACACCGACCTGACCAAAAAGTTTACGCCCCAGCAGGCCGAGGACGTGCGCACCATGTGCCCGTACAACATTCCCCGCTGGGACCCGAAGGCCGGCGGCCTGACCAAATGCAACATGTGCATCGACCGCGTGCAGGCGGGCATGGTCCCGGCCTGCGTCAAGACCTGCTGCACCGGCTGCATGAACTTCGGCGAGCGCGAGGCCATGCTCAAGCTTGGGGCGGAGCGCCTGGCAAAGGTCCAGAAGACCTACCCCAAGGCGCAGCTGCTTGATGTCGATGAGGTCAGCGTGATCTTCCTGGTCACCGAGGACCGCAAACTGTATCATGAATTCGCCGAGGCGCGCCCGAAGGCGCCCGGCATGAACCGCCAGGAGTTCCTGGCCAAGCTGGCCAAGCCCTTCAGACCGCTGCTCGGCTAGCGGCAAGCGCAGACGCAACACGGGCCGTGTTGCCGAGAGGCAAGACGGCCCGTGCCCTATTTCGACACCACGGGAGGTTTCATGCGCAAGACCTTGCAGGATCAGGAGCGGCTGTGCGGCGTGGATGCGGCCCTTGCGGAAATCAACGCCCGCCGCCCGGCCATGGCCGACATCACAACGGCCTTCGCCACTCTGCTGCGCGCCCGCCAGGCGGTCAGCGCCGCCCTGCCGGAAACGTCCATCACCGGCGTCACGATTTCCCCCAGCGCCCTTGCCCAGGGTCTGCCCCTGCTTGCGCGGCTCTTCGACACCCTGGCCAAGCCGCAGTCCGAACTGTTGACGCGCTTTCTCTCGGCTTCACGCATCATGCTGCCCGCCGCCGCACAGGCTTTTCCAAGCCTCGCCAAGGACATGGCCAAGATCGCCGTGCTGCTCGACAAGCCCGGAAAAGGCGCGGACCAGGGAGCGGACCTCGCGGCCCAGCTGCTTGCGGCAATCGGTCCTGATGCAGAGAACGCCACGCGCCCGCAGACCGTCGAAGACATCGCCAAGCGCCTTGAGCTTTCGGCCCCGGCCCTGCACATGTGCGCCACGGAAACATTTCTTGCAGTGCTGGGGCACGAGGCCGCCCTTCTGGAAGACATCGTCGACCAGGACGCCTGGCGCCGCGGCTACTGCCCCGTGTGCGGCGGCGGGCCGGATGTGGGCATATTGAAGGAAGGCAAGGAGGACTCGGAGTTCCTCATCGCCAAGGCTGGCCAGCTGTGGCTGCACTGCGGCCAGTGCAGCGCCCTGTGGCGCTACCCGAGGCTGCGCTGCGTGGGCTGCGGCTGCGAAGACCCGCACCGCACCGAACTGCTCATGGCCGAAGACGATCCGCGCGGCGAAATCGAGCGCGCGCACCTGTGCCAGAACTGCCGCAGCTATGTGCTCACCGTGAACCTGGTGGACCGAGTGGACCGCGTGAACCTGGAGATGCTGCCCGCCAGCCTGCTGCATCTGGACATTCTGGCCCAGGAGCGCGGCTTCAGCCCCATCGCCCCATCGCCCTGGAACACCTTGTCATAGCGGAACATGTTTCCCGCCGGGTGCGGATTCATTGGAGAGCAATGGTCCGCACCCGGCGGATCGCTTGACGCAAGCCCGTTGTTATGCCAAACATGGCATAGCAAAAACCAACCCAAGGGGCCCGTCATGACCGCCACAGCCCACCCAACCGCAGACACAGCGAAACACAGCGCATCATCCACCTGCGTCCCCAGCCTTCCCTTTTGCGGCCTGGGCGACGTGCAGTGCCTGGCAACCCGCATAGCGGCATGCAGGGGCATGGAGTTCGTCGAACTCTCTCCGGCGGCCCAGCCCATGGCAATGGGCAAGCCAAGCCGACCGTAACGCCATTCCGACCAATCCATTTCCGGTACTCGCGTTCGCGCGGTGCCTCTCTTTTTGCTGCGCACATCTGTCGCGTACGCGACATTTGCAGTCCATCCCCCCCTCCTCAGACGCCGCTCACCTTCCCCCAAGCGATTTAAACAAAAGCCACACCTCAATTTTTATCTCGTAATCCTCATTTTTATAACGTTCCTGGTTTGACTTGCTGTATCTGTTTTGACACAATCGGTGCTAGCAAAATGGCTTTGTTCACGCTCAAGGTTCTCGTCACCCAAATAGACCGGCCGCTCCTTCCTCACGCGGCATGAGGGCTAGATTATGGGCTGCACAACTCACATGCGCGAACTCTCGGTTCAAGACGCCATCGGCACCGTGCTTTGCCACGACATCACCCAAATTATCCCGGGCCAATGCAAAAAGGCCCTGTTCCGCAAAGGGCACATCGTACAGCCCGAGGACGTGGAGAGCCTGCTCACCGTTGGCAAGGAGCATCTCTATGTTTTCGACTTGGCCGATGGCCTGGTGCATGAGGAAGACGCGGCCATGCGCGTGGCCCAAGCCGTGGCGGGAAAAGGCATAAACCTGGGCAAGCCGGGCGAGGGCAAAGTCACCCTCACCGCCAGCCGCGACGGTCTGCTCAAGGTCGACCCCGTGCGCCTGCGCGAACTGAACGGCATGGACGACCTCGTCATGGCGACCCTGCATTCGAACCAGCAGGTGCGCGCGGGGCAAAACGTGGCTGGCGTGCACATCACCCCCCTCGTGGTCGAGGAAGCCAAGATCCGCCGGGCGGAGGACGCCTGCGCGGGCCACCCGCTCATTGAGGTGCGGCCCTTCAAAGCCTTCAAGGTGGGCATGGTCACCACCGGCAGCGAGGTCTTCAAGGGCCGCGTCAAAGACGGCTTCGGCCCCGTTGTCCGCCGCAAGTTCAGCCAGTTCGGCAGCGATGTGGTGAGCCAGCTCCTCGTCTCCGACGACGCCGAGATGACGGTCAAGGCCATTGAGGCCTTGCTGGCCTTCGGCGCGGACTTCCTCGTGGTCACCGGCGGCATGTCCGTCGATCCGGACGACCGCACGCCCGCTGCCATCCGCGACGCCGGGGCGGACATCGTCTGCTACGGCGCACCGGTTCTGCCCGGCGCCATGTTCCTGCTCGGCTACATCGGCCAGGTGCCCATTCTGGGGCTGCCCGGCTGCGTCATGTACTACAAATCAAGCATCTTCGACCTGGTGGTGCCCCGGCTTCTGGCCGGAGACCGCCTCACACGCGCCGACATCGCGGCCCTGGGACATGGCGGATACTGCTCCGCATGCACCGAGTGTCGATTCCCCATCTGCCCATTCGGCAAGGGGGCATAGACTGGCCCTTGGCGGGTCAAGACTGCCGCCCAAGCCATTATAGCGTCGATAAAACGCCAAAAGGCAAGGAGGATGGTCATGCTCAAGATGGTGCTCAACGTCAACGGGATACCCCAGCCCCTCGTGGTGGATCCTGACGACACCCTGGCAGATGTGCTCCGCAACCAGATGATGCTCACGGGCGTCAAGGTCGGGTGTGGCCAGGGTCAGTGTGGCGCATGCAGCGTCATACTGGACGGCAAGGTGGTCCGCTCATGCATCACCAAGATGAAGCGCGTACCCAATGGCGCCTGCGTGACGACCATTGAAGGCATCGGCTCCAAGGATTCGCTGCACGCCATTCAGGTGGCGTGGATGGTCCACGGCGCGGCCCAGTGCGGCTTCTGCTCGCCGGGCTTCATCGTTTCGGCCAAGGCCCTGCTGGACGCCAACCACAAGCCCACGCGAGAGGACGTGCGCGAGTGGTTCCAAAAGCACAGAAACGTTTGCCGCTGCACGGGCTACAAGCCCCTCACCGATGCCGTCATGGACGCCGCCAGGATTCTGCGTGGCGAGATCAAGGCCGAGGACCTGCTCTTCAAGCTCCCGCCCGACGGGCGCATCTGGGGCACCAGCTACCCGCGCCCCAGCGCCCTGGCCAAGGTCACCGGCACCTGGGACTTCGGCGCGGACATGGCCAACAAGATGCCCGCCAGCACCCTGCACTTGGCCCTTGTCCAGGCGCAGGTCTCCCACGCCAATCTGAAGGGCATCGACGCCACCGAAGCCCTCAAGATGCCGGGCGTGCACAGCGTGCTCACCCACAAGGACGTGAAGGGCAAGAACCGCATCAGCGGCCTCATCACCTTCCCCACCAACAAGGGCGACGGCTGGGACCGTCCCATCCTGGCGGATGAGAAGATCTTCCAGTTCGGCGACGCCATCGCCATCGTCTGCGCAGATTCCGAAAAGAACGCCCGCGCCGCCGCGGCCAAGGTCAAGGTGGACCTGGAAGAGCTGCCCGCCTACATGAGCGCCCCCGCGGCCATGGCCGAGGACGCCATCGAGATCCACCCGGGCACGCCCAACGTCTACTACGAGCAGAAGATCGCCAAGGGCGAGGACACCGCGCCCATTTTCGCCCGCGCCGACGTGGTGACCGTGGAGGACGACTTCTACACCTCCCGCCAGCCGCATCTGCCCATCGAGCCAGACGTGGGCTTCGCCTACATGGATGAGGAAGGGAAGCTCATCATCCACTCCAAGTCCATCGGCCTGCACCTGCACCTGTACATGATCGCCCCGGGCCTGGGCGTTGAGCCGGAGAAGCTGGTGCTGGTGCAGAACCCCACCGGCGGCACCTTCGGCTACAAGTTCAGCCCCACCATGGAGGCCCTTGTGGGCGTGGCCGCCCTGGCCACCGGACGCCCCGTGCATCTGCGCTACAACTACCAGCAGCAGCAGAACTACACCGGCAAGCGTTCGCCCTTCTG